>Ga0214543_1000025_pt1 | contig 225351 bp, 212 predicted proteins | sample CNSS2metaG_FD_160094 | JGI IMG/M metagenome (GOLD analysis project Ga0214543, IMG submission 160094) | Root nodule microbial communities from cowpea collected in UCLA plant growth center, Los Angeles, California, USA - CNSS2 | ecosystem: Host-associated > Plants > Roots > Nodule | place: USA... | reverse complement strand
ACAATGGCATCAATGAGCGATGATCCACAAATCAGCCTGCCTGCAGTCGCACGCTGATATCCCCTCCGGCCCGCGCCGGAAAGCACGGCCGCTTGCCGGAAGCTACACCACTTCCTGAGACACGATCTGTGCGCTCTTGCCAAGGATGCGAAATTGATCGCTGAACCAGCCGCCTCGATTGGCGTCGGAGCCCTGTTAGCGGGCAGCATAGACGTCAAGCCCGACGAAAAAGTCTGCGCGGTGTTGAGTGGAGGGAACTGGGGATTAAGCGACCTTGCTGAGATATACAAGGTTGCTGAGTAAGCGTGTCCTGGACATGGGCACGGCCTCTTTCACCATGCCCAGGTCAGCCGCCGAGGAGACGAGGCCTCACTTTTCTCCAATCAGGCCTTTGATTTCCGCCAGCTTCTTCATACAGCCCTGCTCATCGCCGGCTGCGGCCATTTTGCGGGCTTCTGCTACGAGCTGGCTCGGCTTGTCGGCACTCTCACCGGTTCGTGTCCCGGTTACCTGCTCCTGGTGAGGCGAAATCGCTTCCGTCTGGGTGCCGGTCGATCCTGTTATTTCAGTTCCGGCGCCCTTCTTCTGTTCGCCGGGCATGACTTCTTCCTGGTGCTCGGTAACGGGCGCGCCGGACCCACTGCCGCTTGCGCCCGTTTCCGCGGAGGTGATGGCTTGCCCGAGCTTGTCGAGTTCCTGACGGCAGTCCGCGAATGCCGGCGCAGCCAGCAGAAGCGGCACGGCCGTTACTGCTATGAGACGTATCAACATGTTGCTCTTTGCTCGCTGTTTGGACGGTAGAGCGTCCGTTAGACCTGTGGGGCAAACTAGGCTCTGCGCGAAGAGTTCCCTGTAGAGAGCTGATTTAACCCGGATTTGCAGTGCCGACAGCGCCGTGCGTCAGACGCACAAAGGACGCTGCAGCACAAACGCCCTATCGGCCGCCTTGACGAGCGCACCGACAGGGTTGAATTGGCTCCGTCTGCTCAAGCCGGAAGCGCGCCCGACTTCTTCGCGACCCAGGTGGCGACATAGTCCATCAGGGCCGGCGACAGACAGTCGTAGGGCTCCAGGCCAAGCTCTCTCAGGCGGGCGCGGATGCCATCCATCTGGCCGGGATCCACGCCGGATTCGATGATGGAGGATACGAAGGCCGCAAAGCCGGGCGGAGCCCAGCCCGACTCCTCGAATCGCTCAGGGTGAATGAAGTCCAGCCCCTGGAAGGCATGCTCCCGCTCCACCGGCCCATACATGTGAACGCCGCATTCCCTGCAGGCGTGCCGCTGGATCAGCGCGGACGGATCGACCACTTGCAGCTTGTCGCCGTTTTCGAGCACGGTCACCTTGTCATGCGGAACGACCGCGACAATGGAGAAGTAGGCGCCACTGGGCTTCCAGCATTTGGTGCAGCCGCAGGCGTGGTTGTGGGCAATCTGTCCCTCGATCCTCACCCTGACCGGCCTGTCCGTGCAGCCACAAACGAGCGTGCCCCCGGCGAAGTTCGGGCTGGCCTGTTTAATGCCACCATCCACCGCCGGATGAATCCGAATTGACGTGTCCATTTCGTGTCCTCCCTGTTGTGCCGAAGCCCAGTACCGTCTCGTGTTCTGTGGCGCTTCGGCTTGGTTCGAGCGCCCGTTAGTTCCGCTCAGTACAGCACGACACTCCTGATGCTTTCGCCGGAATGCATGAGCTCAAAGCCTTTGTTGATCTCCTCGAGCGCCAAGGTGTGGGTGATCATCGGATCGATCGCGATCTTGCCCTGCATGTACCAGTCGACGATCTTCGGCACGTCGGTGCGGCCGCGGGCGCCGCCGAAGGCGGTGCCCATCCAGCTGCGGCCGGTGACGAGCTGGAACGGCCGCGTCGATATCTCCTGGCCGGCGCCGGCAACGCCGATGATCACCGACTTGCCCCAGCCGCGATGCGAGGCCTCGAGCGCCTGGCGCATCACCTTGACATTGCCGGTGCAGTCGAAGGTGTAGTCGGCGCCGCCGATCTGGTCGGCGCCGCGCTTGGTCAGGTTGACGAGATAGGGCACGATGTCGTCGCCGACCTCGGTCGGGTTGACGAAGTGGGTCATGCCGAACCTTTCGCCCCAGGGCTTCTTGTCGTTGTTGATGTCGACGCCGATGATCATGTCGGCGCCGGCCAGCCGTAGCCCCTGGATGACGTTCAAACCGATGCCGCCCAAACCGAAGACGATCGCCGTCGAGCCGATCTCGACTCGTGCGGTGTTGATGACGGCGCCGATGCCGGTGGTGACGCCGCAGCCGATATAGCAGATCTTGTCGAAGGGGGCGTCAGGATTGACCTTGGCGACGGCGATCTCCGGCAGCACGGTGAAGTTGGCAAAGGTCGAGCAGCCCATATAGTGGTGGATCTTGTCGCCGTTGATCGAGAAGCGCGAGGTGCCGTCCGGCATCAGCCCCTGACCTTGCGTCGCACGGATGGCGGTGCAGAGATTGGTCTTGCGGCTGAGGCACGAGGGGCAGGCGCGGCATTCCGGCGTATAGAGCGGGATGACGTGGTCGCCCTTCTTGACGCTGGTGACGCCGGGGCCGACATCGACGACGATGCCGGCGCCCTCATGGCCGAGGATTGCCGGAAACAGCCCTTCCGGATCGGCGCCCGATAGGGTGAAATCGTCGGTGTGGCAGATGCCGGTCGCCTTGACCTCGACCAGCACCTCGCCGGCCTTCGGCCCTTCGAGCTCCACGGTCATCACTTCCAGCGGTTTGCCAGCCTGCGTGGCTACGGCTGCGCGTACGTCCATGTCTCCGTCCTCCCTAGAGCATCATCTCCGCCATGGACTCGTTCGTCAGGACGAGCCCGACAAGATGCAGCCTCTTCTCAACCTTGGGCAGTCACCGGATGCCGATGACTTACCGGTACTTCAACGTCACTCCGTGATGCTCTCGTCATCCTCATTGAGCAGCGGGACACCGTACGAGAGCAACAGCTTGTTGATGTCGTCCTGGTACTCCTTGATGAAGCTGTTGAGCGTGCGTTTCCATTGCTGGTCGGACGGCCGCACCCCCATCGTGATTCGATAGGCCATGCGCGAGCCGCCCTTCTCCCTGGTCAAGGGCACGATAGCCAGATCGACTTCCGACTTGCGGACGTAATAACCTGCCATCGGTCCCCAAACCACGGCGGCGTCAATCACGCCTGCCACGATGTCGCGGACCATGACCTCAGCCATTGACGGTGCCATCCGCGTGTCGACCACGAGAGGATAGATCTTTGCTTTGCGCATCAGTCTCGCCGCCGCCATATTTGCGGAGGGCGACGTTGCGTGGACCACGCCGATCCTCTTGTCGACAAGCTTCGGATCTGTCAGCGTTTCCACGCCGGCAAGATCGCCGTCCTTCTTGTAAATCAGCACATAGGAGGAGCGGTAGTAAGCGTTTGTGTTCTGGACGAGTTCGTCCCCCTGAGCATACCCCATGATGATGTCGCAGCGATTGGCGCCGAGCGTATTGCGCACAAAACCAGGGATCGACGGAAACCAGGTATAGGCGACGGAGCTTCGTCCCGTCGCGGCTGCGACCATCTCGGCGAGCTTGTTCTCGAACCCTTCGCCGCTCTTGTCGGAGAAGGGCATGTTGGACGGGTCGGCGCAGACCCGCAGCGTCTCCGGGTCAACCAGCTCGCCGGCAGCCCCGAGCCCGGCGCCCTGGGAATGGGCCTGCAACGGCATCAGCGCGGCCATGGTCATCGAGATGAGGGCTGCACTGCAAGTCCGATGGGCGCCGGATGCCATGTCATCCACCCATGCAGGACGCTTCGTAGGCCGTAGCCGCTTCCGGTTTGTTGGCCTTCTTGGGTGGACGACCGCGCGGTGCCGCGTCGACGGCTCGGGCGCGCAGGTAGATGTAGATGTCATCAAGGTAGCAGTAGACGTTCTTGTTGTCTCCAAAGGCAGGCATGACAACCTCTTTGCCGCCGACGACGCTCTTGCGTCCTTCGGCGACGATCGAAAGGAATGTCCCGTAATCGACATTCTTCATGGTCTTGGCGAGAGCCGGGGCATAGGAGGACCCTTCGCCGTCGGGTCCGTGACAGACATGACAATCGGCGTGATAGCGGCGATATCCGTTGAACGTGTACCAATCGACGATGCCGTTCTCGATCTTGAAGGTGGGATTGCCTTCGGCGTCGAAGTGCTTCCCGTCCTCCTCCGTGACGCTGGCGGCCTTTTCCTTGCTGTCCTCAGCTAGGGCGGTGCTGTTTGTAAACGGCAGCAGAACCGCGGCAAGGGTTGAAATGATGAAGCGTGATAACATTCATGACCTCTTTCCCGCCGCATGGTTTATTTTCCCAATGGACAGACGGGGCTTGAGATTCTTGTCTGGTGGAAGCGAGAGCCCGGCAGCGTTTGCTGCTACAATTGGTCCGGGCTCTCGCTCAGGCAGCCGTGATCAATCCGGAAGGCCGAATACCGTCAGCTGTCCGCCAAGCGTCGTATACTCGGCCAACTTGGCGTAACCGCCCACCGCACCCAGACCCGCTGTGGCGATGGCTTGGCTTTCTTCGGTCGGAGCTCTCTCACCGGCCACTGCCTGCTGCCACGCTGCAGCACCCTCAGCGCCCAGAAGGCCACCGGCGAGTCCGATGCCTGCCCAGCCGCCGATACCCGACAGAACCGCGATATACTGCTTGCCGCCGTGCTCGAAGGTGTTGATGTTGCCGATGATGCCGGACGGAGTCTTGAACCTGTAGAGTTCTTTTCCTTCCGTATCCACTGCCTTGATGTAGCCTTCGAGCGTGCCATAGAAGATGACGTCGCCCTCAGTTGCGAGCGCCCCTGACCACACCGAGAACTGCTCCGGCTTCGACCAGACGATCTCACCCTTGGCTGCGTCCCAGGCAATGAAATTACCCATGCCGCCGTGGCTGTTGGGCGTGGGGTACATATTCACGGTCGCGCCCACATAGGCCTGACCGGCCGTGTAGCTCACCCTGTACGGCTCGTAATCCATGCAGACATGGTTGGTCGGCACATAGAACAGTTTCGTCTTTGGCGAATAGGTTGCCGGTTGCTGGTCTTTCGTTCCAAGCGCTGCCGGGCAGACACCGGTGGTGTTAAAGTCCTCGCCGTTATGTTCGGTGGAGTACTTTTCTACAACCTGGGGACGCCCATACTTGTCGCTCTTGGGATCCATCACGACCTCGGTCGCCCAGTTCACCGTCGGATCGTACTTCTTGGCAACCAGAAGCTCACCCGTTGCACGGTCGAGGGTGTAGGCGAAGCCGTTGCGGTCGAAATGCACGAGCACGTCCCTCGGCTGACCCATGATTTCCATGTCGTCGACTAGGATCATCTCGTTGACGCCGTCATAGTCCCATTCGTCATGAGGCGTCATTTGATAGGCCCACTTGGCCATGCCCGTGTCGGCATCGCGCGCAAAGATCGTCATCGACCAGCGGTTGTCACCGGGTCTCTGGTTGGGGTTCCAGGTCGAAGGATTTCCGGTCCCATAATAGATCAGATTGAGCTCTGGATCGTAGGAGTACCAACCCCATGTGGTTCCGCCGCCGGTCTTCCACTGCTCGCCTTCCCAGGTGTTCATCCCGGAGTCCTTGCCGACCGGCTTACCGAGATGAGTAGTCTTCTCCGGGTCGATCAGCGTTTCTGAATCAGGACCTGTCGAATATGCGCGCCACGCTCGCTTGCCATCACTCAAATTGTAGGCCGTGATATGACCGCGGACACCATACTCGGCACCGGATATGCCGACGATTACCTTGTCCTTGACCACCATGGGTGCGGATGTGGACGATTCGGACAGGCTCCCGTCTTTTTTCTCGCCATTTTGGACTTGCCAAACGACCTTGCCGGTCTTGGCATCAAGCGCGGTGATCGTCGTGTCCGCCTGGCCAAGGATGATCTTGCCGTCACCATAGGCCACACCGCGGTTGACGGTGTCGCAGCACATGATGGCGATGACGTTCGGATCCTGCTTTGGCTCGTATTTCCAAAGCATCCTGCCTTCGTTCTTGAGATCAAGCGCATAGACGATATTCGGGAACGGCGTGTGTACGTACATAACGTCGCCGATCACGAGCGGGCCGCCTTCATGGCCGCGCAAAACACCAGTGGAGAAGGTCCACTTGACCTGCAGATCCTTGACGTTGTCCTTGTTGATCTGTTTCAGCTTCGAGTAGCGGGTGTTTGCATAATCGCCCGTAGGCATCGCCCAATTCTTCGCGTCGGCTGCAAGGGCCATCAGCTCCTCATTGGCCAATGCACTTCCGGCAAGAGCCGCCGTCAGAAATCCAGCAGCGGTCATTGGCAGATAGACGAATTTTCCAAGCATGCGCATGCGAAATCCTCCCGATGTCGATATTCAACCCGAGGTTCGCCATCACAAATCCTCGGGATACCACAAAGGCCAGCCCAAGCGATGTCATGCTTGTCATGGGACATGCGCTTCCGTCAGCGTGTCACGATCGTTTGGATGGGCAGTAGGCACCGCAATTGCCCGTTCCATTGATCGGACACTTTGCCGCTCCCTAAAGACAAGCCTTGACGCCGGAAACCGATGGAAGAATAGGCTTTAAGACCAAATAACGCAAATTAAATTCGCAGATTTTGTGCGTCGCAAAACGAAACATGCTGCTACGCAACATGCCATTACTCTACATCAAGGCTGGCCGTGCCTGATTTACTGCAATAATGTAAAGTATCGCGAAGAATAACTTGGCTGCTCTTATATCCACGGGAGATTTCAGAGTGACCACTCGAACTTTGGGCGCGATCGCTTTTCTCGCTCGGTTTATGTGTGTCGTCACCGCGTCGGCGGCCGGAGACTATCCGACGGTTGCGGTCGTGGACTATGTGTACGCCTGTATGAAAGCCAATGGCGAAACACGAGCCGCACTCGAAAGCTGTTCCTGCTCCATCGACGTCATAGCCTCGATTATGCCGTACGAGCGCTATGAGGCGGCCGAGACGTTCAGGAGCCTAGGACTTCAGGCGGGCGAAAGAGGGGCTCTGTTTCGCGAAAGTGCGCCGGCGAAATCTGCCGACGCCGAATTGAGACGAGCGCAGGCAGAAGCAGATGTCCGCTGCTTCTGACCTTCGAAATCAAATCAAGATCCCCGTTCCGATCGCCTCCCCGACAGCGCCGCGCGCCTTTTCGGTTTGGTGATCATACCGCGTCGGGAAACCTCTTGTGAAAAGCCAAGACGAGATTGTCGAGCGCTGGCGCGTCGCGCAAACGGCGTTCGAGAGGCACGTCGAAGACGCCAAGCACCTGCGCCGGGCGTGGTGATAGCAGGATGATACGGTCGGCAAGCAGAAGGGCCTCGCGCAAATTGTGGGTTACCATCAGTGCGGTGGTGGGCCGAGCTGCCCATACCGTCATCAGAAGGCGGCGCAATCTGTCGGCGGTCCGTTCGTCGAGCGAAGCGAAAGGCTCGTCCAGAAAGAGAACGGCGGGTTCCGTGGCGAAGGCGCGGGCAAGGGCTGCGCGGCGCGCAAGCCCGAGCGAAAGCTCCGAAGGGTAGAGCGACCGCATTGCGGAGAGACCCAGAATTTCGAACAGCGAGTCCAGGTCTTTGTCCCTGAGGTTCCGAGGCAGCGCCAGGCGGACGTTCTGCTCCACTGTGCGCCAGGGCAGAAGCACCGGCTCCTGAAAGACCGCAGCGATACGGTTGGAGCCGCCTTCCGGTAACTGGTAACTGCCCAAGAATTGCCGATCGAGACCCATCAGGATTCGCAAGGTCGTGGTCTTGCCGCAGCCGGATGGCCCCAGCAAGCAGGCAAATTCGCCGTGCGTGACCTCGAAGGAAAGTCCGCGCAATGCGACAATCGTAACGCCCTTGGCCGATCGGAACGTCTTCTCGGTAATGTCGACTTTAAGCGGGGCGGCGGCGCCAGCGGGTTGCATGTCGTTCAAGTGGCTGCACCAGAAGGAGTTCGATCAACAGCATGATGGCCACGAAAGCCAGCGTGTAAGCAAGGATGGCGGCAACGTCGAATATCTGGAAGTAGAGATAGATCTGGAAGCCGACACCGCTGGAACGACCTAGCAGCTCGACGACGAGCACGATCTTCCAGATCAGCGCAATGCCGGAACGCGAGGCGGCTGCGAAATAGGGCTGCAACTGCGGCATCAGCACATGGCGGATACGGTCGAGCGGTCCCAGCCGGTAGACGGCGGCCATTTCCGAAAAACGATGGTCGAGTGCACGCGCACCCTCGCGCATGGTGACGACCACATTGGGTATCTTGTTGACCGCCACGGCGCCGATCGCGGCAGCCTCCGTAAGGCCGAACCAGATATAGGCGAGGACGATAACGACGAGCGCCGGGAGGTTGAGAAAAAGGACCAGCCAAGGATTGAAGAATGAATCCGCACGCCGGTGCATGCCGAGCAGGACGCCGATGACAGCCCCGACGACCATGGCGACGACATAGGCCGCCGCCACCCGCCAGAGCGTCATAGCGAGATGGTAGCCAAGATCGCCGCTCGCCGCCTCCTTGAGAAGCACCCGCCAGACGTCGAGCGGTGGCGGAAACGCACGGCTCGGCCAAATCCCTGCCGCGATGCTCCAGACCAGGCATAGCCCGAGCAGCGATGTCAGCACCATCACCGCAGGCAACAAGGCGCCAATCCCGCGATAGACCGGGTGTGCACGGCGGGTTGCGGAGACCCCGTTTTCCGATCCCGATGCTATCATGTCTTCAATGCCGCCCAGAACGTTCCTGGAGCCATCTGCGGCGCCTCGCCGACGAGCTTCTCCCCGCCCAGGTCGGCGAGAATTTCGTACAGCTTTGCGGCATCGCTTTCCTCTTCGGCAACAGGTCGGTTTGGAATGCCTTCCCGATAGCGATCACGCAGCACCTCGAGTTCCCTGCCTTCCGCGCGAACAATGGGGGCCAGACGCTGCCATTCGGCGTCGGAATCGGCCAGAAGCCTCTTGGCCGCCGCGCTTGCCTTGACGAAGCTCATCGGCACGTCGGGGTTTTCGTTCGCCCATTTGTCATGGAAGACATATCCCAGCGCCGAGACAGGTCCCGAGGCCCCGAGCGCCTTTGCTGCATCGTCGGCACCGATCAGGCGGCGAAAGCCTTTTGCTTCGAGACGCGCGCAGAAATGCCAAAAGTTCAAGACTGCGTCGAGCTCGCCGGAGAGAGCCTTTTCCGAAAGCAGGGGCGGCGCACCGAAAACGACGTCGGCCTCCCTGGCTAGGTCCATCTTATAGTCACGCTGGGCAAGTCCTTGGATCAGAAGCCAGCTCTTGTCGAGCGACCCACCGGCTACGCCGATCTTTCTTCCCACAAGGTCCGGGATGCCGCGAATTGGCGCGTCCGCTTTGACCATGATAGCGCCAACCGCGGTCGAGTAAGGCGCGAAGGTGAGATCCTCGCCCATGAAGCGCTGGCGCGACACCCACAACCAGTCGGAAACGATGATATCCAGGTCCCCGGCAAGGATAGCGACATTGGTGGCGTCTTCGCCGGCGAAATAGGCGACTTCCACGTCGACGCCGTTGGCCGCATCGAATCGATTGTGCTTGATGGTGTCAAGTTCCCAGTTCACCGTGCCGAATTTTAGAACACCCACCCGTATCTTCGGAGCGGGAGGGTTAGCCAAGGCGCGGAATCCGAGGGGATTTGCAGCAGCTAGCAAGGCGACGCCGCAAAATACGCGCCGCGATATGTTCATGACGCTACCTCCCAGCAAATGGCTGCGACGACCTCAAATTTCTCGATCCTTCTCGGGGAACACACATGTCCATCGCACGACCTTCAGCCCCGGATGGCTCTCGGACCATCTCGCGATCTCCCTCGGGGCCAACAGCATGCACTCGGCAAGCGACCCACGGCTCTCGAAATACAGATGCTCAGTGCGGCAACTCGTGGGGTTGGCCAACATGCAGACGGTCAGGACGAGATCGACGAGGTTCACTTGAGCACCTTTCACTGCGCGAAGATGCGCGGAAAGAACCCTTATTTTTGCATGCTGAGCATGCGTTTGACCGGCTTTCACCACAGCGCAGCCGCGTCTTTCAGACGCGCAAAGGTCGCCGTAGCACTTTGAATTCCTGCATGTTTTTGTCCTTAAATCGGCCGCGATTTGAGGAACATGCAGCAGGTGCCCTGATGGAAAGCCTGCGATGAGGATACGCGCGCAAAGAACGAGCGTCAAATCCTGCGAAGCGCCGCTCCGGCGGCGGGAGGCGCGGTGCTCATCTGGCCCTTAGCGCTTCCGCAATCGTCTTGACCAATGCGTATAAACGCCGCTCGATCAGCGTCGGCACCTCGCAGACGAAGCTCAGCGATCGCGCGCGCTCCTGAAAAACACGTGTCTGAAACGCGAGCCGGTCACTCCGCAGCGCGATTTCGTTCGGGTCGGCATCGGCCTTGGCCCGTAGCGCATCCACGGCAGAGGCCTCCTGCCGCAGGACTTCCGCGATGTCCCTCTGCCTTTTCGCGTAGCGTGCAATGCCGGCGATAACGTCCGAGCGCTCTCGGTTCATCTGATCGAACAGCCCCTGCACGAGCATGGTCAAGCGCTGCTCCCTCTCGTCCTCCGGCAGGCTTTCCGCATACTCTCTGATCTTTTGCTGCGCCTCCGGCAGCGGCAGGCGGCGGGCTGACAGTTCCGTCACCAAAGCAGAAATCCCCGCATCTTTGGACCAGTCGGCGGCCGTCGGCGGCAGGTTGGCACCAGTCCAGAACTGGCCAAGCGAAAGCTCCGGAACCTTGCGCTGTATACACGGCCAGTCGGGACCGGCCCCTTGCGCAGCCAAGGCCGGCGAAGCGACGAGTGCAGCTCCTGCCGCCGCGAGGATAAAACGCACCAGGGATGGGCACCACATCAGGCACTTCCTCCGGATCCTGCTTGCGGCCGAGAAAGACGGTTGATGGATCATAAGCGAGTATCGCGCGGGCCAAAAGGAGCACGGCGAACGCGACCACGAGAACTACGCTCGACGCGATGAAAAGTCGTACGATCGACGGCCGCGAGGCACCATCCGGCCAAGCGGCCGATAGACCCTCAAGCCGTGACGATGCGGGCAACCGCATAGCCGGAGAGCACGATACTCGCCCCCGCATGCGCCCTCGCCTCCGGCTCCTTCGCGCCTTCGCGAAGCCAGGCTTCGTCGAGAACGGTGAGTCTTTGTCCGCCTGATTCGGGCAGCGTCACCGTCTGAAGATCGGGCGTCAGGTTGGCGAGCAGCAGGGTCGTTGTGCCGCCGACGACCGCACCGAGGCCGAGCACTCGATCAGGCGCCGATGTGTCGACCGTGATCCGCTCGCCATCCGACAATTGGGCGAGCCAGCGCAAGACGTGGAAGAGGGGTCTCGGTCTGCCCGCTTCGACCGGCTCGCCGGCGCCGGCAAGCAGCCCGAAGGGCCCGGCAAGCGTCGAAAGCGTCAGCACCTCCGGCTCCGCCCCCGCGACCGTTGCCGCGTAGGCGAGCGTCCAGGCGGCACCGAACAGAGCGTTGTGGCGAGGGTCTCTATTCGCCATAGCGATGCGCTTGCCTAGTGCGTTGTCCTTGGTCGCGCTGCCATAGGGGTTCTGGCGCATGGCGATGGTGGAAGGACCAATCCGATAGGGTTTTCTTCCAAAGATCGCCCGGACAGACCGCGTCACATCGCCGAGCGCCTCGAAGGTCTGCATCACGCTCAGATCGTCGGCCGCATGAACAATCGGGTTGGTACAATGGGAGACGTAGGCGAGCCGCTCGGCCGGCACGCGCTTGCGGTTGAGCTCGGTGAAATAGCTGAACATGCCGCCGCCGAGCGGTACGCCCGGGAAGGCCACTTGCGCCGCCGCATAGACCTCTTCGAGCGGCGGGCACTCCGGCCAGGCGCTGCCGGGCGGCGTCGATTGCCGATCGACCGAGGGCGACACGGCGATGCTCGCCAGTTCAAGGCCGCTCTTTCGGACCATGTCGGCGATTTCACCGAACTCGTCGGCGATCGCGCGTTTGCAAGGAACGAAGCATTCGAGTGTCACCGCGCAACCCGCCGCCTCCGCTATCTGCCGGAAGTGGCTGAGCGCTGCCGCTCCATGGCCGGCATCTGGATCGAAGTGACAGATGAGATGCCGCGCGCCCAGGCGCGTCAACAGCCCCACGTTGCAAAGGTCTTCGCCCGCCGCATCCGGCCGCAGGCCAATGCCGATCGATGGTAACGATCCTGCGTCTCGTCTGACGGAAAGGCTGATCTCGGCCGGCGCCTCGGCCTCCTTCACGATCGCGCCCGTTTCACGGAAAGTAAGCCGCACGCTTTGCCGGACCGTCTCGCCGGCTTCGAGCACATAGGGCCAGGGCAGGGCCAGCGGACGCACATAGGTCTTGTAGGAACCGTCGGTCCAGTTCCGTTGGTCCTCCATCTCGAAGACGTCGCCGATCATGCGGCACTCGGCCTTAACACCCGGCAGCACTTCGTGCGTGATCGCGGCGATATCCTTGAAAGGCTGCCACGGCTCGATGAGGTCGGGAAAGACCGATTTCTCGATCGAGCCGTCGCTATGCTCAACCTCGACCGGCCGCCCGGCAAGGCCGACGTTCGGGTGCAGGACGGCAAAGCCCGCGCGTGCCGTCTCGAAATCTCGTTTTGGCGTGAAGCGCGCATCGAAGAGGAGGCCATCGGACCCAAGCTCGATCGCCGCACGGCAATCGAGGGCTGCCCCATCGGGCGCCTTGAAGCGGGCCGTGTAGCGAATGCGCGTGCCGCTCGACCCCTCCTCTACGTTCAGGCCCTCGATCTGCGCCTCGCAGGTTCCCCAGTCCCGGTCCCGCACGAGGAAAGAGATCGCCCTCAGCACTTCCCTGCCGGCAAAGCGGATCGTGCGCAGGTTGCCACCGACGAGATCGGCGCTGAGCCGGCCCACCTCTATCCGCCGCGCTTCCGGCTCCCTTTCATCGGTGCCGAACAGGAGAAAGGCGCGGGACGGCGTCATCCGAGGAACTCCGTCAACGGGACGGTCCGCCCTTCGGCCGCGCTGCGGTAGGAAGCCTCCACCAGGGCAAAGGTCTTGAGGTTGTCTCGGCCGGACGTCTCGGGTTCGCGCCCGGCGCGCAGGCATTCGATCCAGTGTCCTTGAATGAGTGCCACGCTTTCCTGAATGTTGTGCCAGGGAGGCGAGGCCCAGGGGAGCAGGCGCGGTTCCACACCCTCGACTCTCGTCGCGTCCCGCGAATGAACGCAAAGACGATAGCCTTGCGACAGCCGCAGCGTGCCCTTGCTCCCGTCGATCTCGAGCAATGTTTCGGGGAAAGGCTCGACCGGCAATTTGGTTGCGTAGCTGCAATCGACGACGGAGGTGACGCCGCCCTGGTGATCGAGCAGCATGGTCGCCACGTCCTCGCCGGCGATGTCGGGGTTGACCCGCTGCGTGCGGGCCGTCACAGCGGTGGCGTCGCCGAGAAGGAAACGGGCGATGTCGAGTGCATGGATCCCCAGGTCCTCGACGATGAAGCGCTTGCCGGTCGCAAGATAAGGTTGGCCGGAGAAGACGTCATAGGCCGAGCGAAAGCTCACGCGCCCCCAGAACACCTCGCCGATGGCGCCGCTATCGATCGCTACCTTCGCGGCGCGGATCGGCGACTGCCAGCGGAAGTTCTCGTGTACCATGAACGGCACGCCCGCTTTCGCGCAGGCCGCGACCACCGCCTTCGCGTCTTCCATGGACGCCGCGATCGGCTTCTGGCAGATCGTCGCAACGCCGTGCCGCGCGGCCATTTCCACGAGCGTCCGGTGACTTCCGACCGTCGTCGCGATGTCGACGAAATCAAAGCCGCCATCGGCAAAAAGGTCCTCGGCGGACGTATAACGGCGCGTGATGCCGAATTCGTCACCGACGGCCCTCAGCCTGGCCGGATCGCGGTCACAGATGGCGACGATGCGCGCGCCCTCGGCGTCGCGCCAGCCATGCATCTGATTGACGGCGAAGAAGCCGCAACCGATCAGCGCGCCCTTCAGTTCCGCCATGTCCTCACCCCTTCTTTGCAAGCTGCATCAGCGTCACCTGCTGCTGCAGCCGGCGTTGCGCTTGGTCCACGACGACGGCGACGATGATGACGATCCCCTTGATAACCATCTGCCAGAAGGAGGAGATGCCCATCATGACAAGGCCGTCGGAAAGGATGCCTATGACGAAGGCGCCGATGATCGTGCCCCCGATCGTGCCACGGCCGCCGGACATGGACGTGCCGCCAAGAACGGCCGCGGCAATGGCGTTGAGTTCGAAAGAATTGCCTGTCGCCGGGTGAGAGGCCATCAGTTCCGACGAGATGACGAGGCCGACGATCGCCGCGCAGAAACCGGAAAACATGTAGACGAACATCTTCACCCGGCCGACGCGGATGCCGGACATACGGGCGGCTCTCTCATTACCGCCGACTGCGAAGATATGGCGGCCGATCGGGGTGTATTTGGCAACGTAGGCAGCAGCGAGCGCAACGACGATGAGGATCCAGATCGATACCGGCAAGCCCAGAAGCCGGCCGGAGCCAAGGAAGGCGAAGCCGGTCGTCGAGAGCTCCGGCTTGCCGACGAGATTCGGGAAGGTCTGACCGTCGGAGGAGAGGAGCGCGAAGCCGCGCGCGACATAGAGCGTACCGAGGGTGGCGATGAAGGGCGCGACGTTGAGTTTGGTGATCAGCAGGCCGTTGATCGCGCCGATGGCGATGCCGACCGCAAGCGTGATTAGGCAGACCTCGACGACGTTGAAATAGATCGTGTAGCCGAACTGGAGATCGATGCCGTGGAGGATGAGGCCGCCGGCGACCATGCCGCAGAGCCCGACGATCGAGCCGACCGAAAGGTCGATGCCGCCCGTGATGATGACGAAGGTCATGCCCATGGCGAGGAAGGCGTTGAGCGCCACATGCTTCGCCATCAGGATAAGGTTCGCCGTCGAAAGGAAATTCGGCGCGAAGATCGAGAAGAAGGCGATCACCGCAAAGAGCGCGATGAACGTCCTCAGCTTCATCAGCGTGAGCAGGAGCGAGCCGCTTGCGGCGTCGGAGGCATTCGCGGTCGTGGTTGCCGTGGTCATCAGGCATGTTCCCTTGTCGTCTTATGGCCTTCGGCCGAAGCCTTCACGATCATCTCTTCCGTCGCCTCCGCCCGGTCGATGACGGTGACGAGACGTCCATTGCTCATCACTGCGATGCGATCGGAGAGCGCCATCACCTCTTCGAGATCGGAGGTGGAAAAGAGGATTGCGAGCCCCTCACCTGCGAGCCCCCGCATGGTGCGGAACACGTCCGCCTTGGCGCCGACATCGATGCCTCGGCTCGGCTCGTCCATCAGCAGGACCTTCGGCCTAGTCATCAAAGCCTTTCCGATGACCACCTTCTGCTGGTTGCCGCCCGACATCGAGGTCACTTCAAAATCCGGATTCGGCGCCTTGATGGAGAGATCGCGGATCGCCGCCGTGATCGCCGATTGCTCCTTTTCGCCGACAATGTGGAAGCCGAAGCGGACAAAGCGATCGAGGCTCGCGAGCGTCAGGTTGCTGGCGATAGAGAGCGCCTGAACGAGCCCCTCGCGCTGGCGGTCCTCCGGGATGAGTGCAAGGCCCGCCCGGATCCTGCCCGATGTATCGCTCGCATCTATTTCGGTCCCATCGACATAGATCCGCCCCGAGGAATGCCGGTGCTGTCCGATCGCGCATTCGAAGAACTCGCTTCGCCCGGCGCCCATCAGCCCGTAGATGCCGAGCACCTCGCCGGCACGCACCGAGATCGAAACGTGGTCGACGGCAAGACCGCCCGTCCGGCGCGGAAGGCAGATCTCCTCGGCGCGGAAGATCTCCGCACCCAGCCGATGCTCGACCGACTTGGCGAAGTCCTTGGCATCCGAGCCGATCATGGAGCGGACGATCCATTTGGTATCGATGTCCTTGACCATGGCATGGCCGGTGATCTGGCCGTCGCGCAAGACCGTGATGTAATCGCCGATCCGCATCAGTTCCTCGAGCCGATGCGAGATATAGACGATCGCCACCCCTTGCGCTTTCAGCTCGCAAATGACCTTGAAAAGGACGTCGACCTCCGCCGCCGAAAGCGCCGAGGTCGGCTCATCGAGAATGAGGATCCGCGTGTCGAGCGAGATTGCTTTCGCGATCTCCACAAGCTGCTGCTGACCGATCGGCAGGTCTTCGACGAGCGTCTCGGCGTCGATGCCGGCATCGAGCCTGTCGAGTAACTCGGTGGCTTTTGCGATCTGTGCGCGATGATCGATGCCTCGCAAACCGCGGGTAATTTCGCGGGCCGCGAAGATGTTTTCGGCGACGGAGAGGTTTCCGAAGAGATTGAGCTCCTGGAAAACCATGCCGATGCCGTGGCGCTGCGCATCGGCGGGCGAATGGAACTCCACCTCCTTGCCGTCGAGCAGGATGCGGCCGAGCGAGGGCTTTTCGACGCCGGCGATGATCCGCATCAGCGTCGACTTGCCGGCGCCGTTCTCGCCGACGAGCACGTTCACCGCGCCACGCCGGAGCGCGAGGTTCGCGTGGCGCACGGCGACGATGCCGGAATAGACCTTCGTCATATCCTCGAGCCGCAGGACGCAATTGTCGTCAATCGGGCCCATGATCAGCCCTCCACCGTTAACCGGGCCGGCGCCACGAGGGGCAATTGCCCTTTGGCAGGCAAAGGGTAGGCGCCGACGGCCTCTATCTTCTTGCCGACGAGCCCGTCACGGGAGAGCTTCTCGAGCACCAGGCCATTGACATGCGTGTTGAAGGCTTTGCCGTATTGCGCCCACTCGATCTGATTTTTGAATTCGTTGAAATTCACGAAGTCGAGGCTGTCGCGGATCGCCGTGCCGCGGATCGCGGGTCCGATCTGAACGCGCGCGTCCGCCTTGCCGTCGCCGTCCGCATCGACTTCCACATAGGCCGAGCGCGACTTCGTCTCCGCAGCGACGATGGTGCCGGAAAGACGCGTGGCGAATGTCCAGGGAGCGCTCCCCTGCTTTTCCTTGTGGCCGTATTTCGCGCCCGCCGCGTCAGGATCGCTTGCGGCAAGGGCCGCGACCTCCGGAAACGGCCCGGCTTTTTTATCGAGATAGGGCAGCACCTTGCTGTCCCATATTTCGGCGACCATGCGGTCGGGAGCGAAGCCGCCGGTGGCGGCCTGCGCGGCTTCCTCGCTGGTCGGCGTCTTGATGATCTTGCAGCTCGAAAGCGCCATCGCGCCGGCAAGGACAAGCACGGCCGCGGCCTTCAAATTCCGCATTGCAGTCTTACTCCACGACAGGACAGAGGGACGCACGCGACGGCAACCGCCGTCACGCGCGTCCTTTCGACGATCAGTTGGTGAGCGCGAAGGTCTCGAGCTGGTCGGCGTTTTCGCTGGTGATCAGCACGCAATCCATGAGCTGCTTTTCTTCGACCGGCTTCTTGCCCGTGGTGATGTATTCATGCGCCTGCTGCACGGCCATCTGCGCCTGCGCATAGGCCGGCTGCAGCACGGTCGCCTTGATGCCGCCGGACTTGATCGAGTCGCGAACGTCGTTCGAACCGTCGAAGCCGACGACGATGACATCCTTGCGGCCGGCCGCCTGCAGAGCGGCGATCGCGCCCATGGCCATCGTGTCGTTGCCGGAGATCACGCCCTTGATGTCGGGGTTGGCCTGAAGGATCGTTTCCATCTTGGCGTAGGCCTCGGTCTGGCTCCAGTTCGCCGACTGCTGTGCTACCATCTTCATCTCCGGATATTCGTCGATGACGTCGTGATAGCCCTTGGAGCGGATGCCGGCATTGAGATCGGACTCGCGCCCGAGCAGCTCGACATAGTTGCCGGATTCGCCCATCAGCTTGACGAACTCCTCGGCGCCGAGCTGCGCGCCCTGGTAATTGTTGGAAACGATCTGCGAGACGGCGACCCCAGTCGCATTGATTTCGCGGTCGATCAGGAAGGACGGCACGCCGGCATCCTTCGCCTTCTGGACGGCGGCGATCGAGGCTTCCGAGCCGGCATTGTCGAGAATGATTGCCTTCGCGCCGCGACCGATTGCGGTGTCGATCAGTTGCGACTGCTTGTTGGCGTCATCGTCGTGGACGAGGACCAGCGTCTCGTAGCCGAGTTCCTTGGCCTTCGCCTCGGCACCCACCGCTTCGGCCTTGAAGAACGGGTTATCGTGGGATGGCGTGATGATCGCGATGAGATCGGCCGCGTAAGCCGGAATGGCCGAGCTTGCCGCCAGTACGGCCGCAAAAGCGGCCATGGTCATTCTGCGTGTCAGTTTCATTGAGTCTCTCCTCCCTGGTTTGAAAAATGGCCGAAGCCGTCCTCACCGGCTCCGGTAATCCGCTAGCGCCGTCAGGTGATGCGGCGGATGCTGTCGGCGATCTCCTGCGGTTCGAAGACGCGCTTCCAGTCGTCGCGCATCAGCATCGGCTTGCCGAACTCGATCGCCTTGTTGCAGGCGTCGGAGAAGACGCCCTCGACCTCATCGAAGATAACGGCGCCGAGCACGTTCATGTGGCCGAGCAGGAAGTCTCGCGCCGCTTCCTTCGGCACACCGCGGGCGACGCATTCGTCCATCGCCTCGCGCATAACGACGAGGAGCGACGCGCAGACCGTCTCCGACAGGCCGGGCTCGAGGAGCGCCATCTGCTCGACCGTGACGCGGTGCGAGCGCATGACCGGCGCCCAGATGATCTTGGCGATCTCCTCGCCCTTGGCGTAGTGCGCCTCCGGGCCCTGCATCAGCGCGGAGACGATGTGCTGCTTAGCGGCGACGCCGCCGAAATGGTCCTTGCGTGCGGCGAGCTCGGTCTCGTCGTTGAAGATCGGCGGATGGCAGGGATGCGTGACGAAATAGGTGAGGTCATCGCGTTTCGGCAGATGGCCAGCAAAGGGAGCCGCGGCATCGAGAACCATGACCATCGTGCCGGATTTCAGCTTGTCGACGATGGCAGCGGCGACCTTGCCGATCACCGTGTCCGGCACCGCGAGAATGACCACGTCGGCACCATCGAGCGCCTTGTCGGCCGGGACGGTCGACAGCCCCAGTTCCTGCTCCAAGCGCGCCTTGCCGACCTCGCTCACCTCGACGTGCCGCACATCGAAGCGCGAGCCTTTGAGGTTCTTGGCCAGACGGCAACCCATTTTTCCGCCGGCGCCGAACAGCGCAATCGAAGTCATTTGCGTCTCCTTCCAGTCTGCTGATCCCAGCGATAGCGAAGCTGGTATGATGAGTCAATGAGTATATCAGATGGGCGCGAAGAAAGTGGCGTTGTTGACAGCGCCGAGCTCACATCTATAAAGGGAACCTATCGGCAATGGATTCTGCCGGGCCGCGAGGCCGAACCGCTTCCCCCTGGAAGCTGATGACTCCTACTCACGACCGCGTTTGCGAGCGAGTGGAGTCATGCTGGGAATTCACGCTTTTCCCCTTGCACGTTTGCGGTGTTCAGGCTTGCTGCGGTCCCTTGCCATGGATGCGAGCGGCGGCAGCAACACAGAAGCTAGCTGCGGCCGTTCAAGACAGGCGCGATGGGCGGCCTCAAATCATCAAGGACTTTGCCGATGGCCTACTTGTTTGTTTTTTTAGGTGCCGGACTGGGTGGCGCGATGCGCCACGGCGTAAACCAGGTCGCTGCGCTTCTGTTCGGAGTCGGGTTTCCCTACGGCACATTGACAATCAACGTCGTCGGCTCATTCGTGATGGGCGTGCTTGCCGGATATTTCGCGTTGCGCGGTGAAGCGCCGCAGGAGATGCGCCTGTTCCTCACCACCGGCGTTCTGGGAGGCTTCACCACCTTCTCCACCTTCTCGCTCGACACCATCACCCTTTGGGAACGCGGGGAATGGCTCGCCGCGGCCTTCTATGCCGCCTTCTCCGTGGCCTTTTCGCTTCTCGGCCTCGTGGCCGGCCTCATGCTTGTTCGGCTTCTTGCGCAGGGCCAAGCGGTGTGAGCGTCTCAGGGAGAAGCCGGATGGCTCGGCTTTCCCCGCGATCGCTGGAGCGGCATGCGCTCACTTCGCAGCATTGCCGTCGCTGAGTTCCGTTGAACGCGACCGCTCAGGTATTCGCCAAGGCCTTCACCAGAGCGACGATTTTCCGACGCAACCGCGCATCGCGCAGCGTAAGGAATGCCCGATTGAGCGCCACGCCTTCCTCCGTCGACAAGAATTGCAGCATCTCTTCACTTGAGAAGGCCGCTTCGTTAAGTTCCCCATCCGTCTGGGGCGCAGGCGCCCCCTCGAAGAAGTAAGCGACCGGGACGCCCATCGCCTCAGCCGCCCGTTGAAGGCGACTGGCGCCGACGCGGTTGAGGCCCTTTTCGTATTTTTGCACCTGCTGAAACGTCACGTCGATTGCTTCACCGAGCTTCGTCTGACTCCAATCCAAGGCCAAGCGACGCAACCGAATACGGTTGCCCACGTGCACGTCGATGGCGCCCGGTTCTTTCTTGTTCGTTCGGCCGTGCATTATCCCCTCATTTTTGTCCGGGCGTAAACGTGCTTCGTTCAAGCACTAGTTGAACGATCCCTCAGCGCTGAGCAATTCAGTACAAATCGGCCTCAATCAGATTCGATCTCGGATTGGTGGCACGTCGCACTTGAATATGCCGTCGGAGATACAAAGGACATACGAAATCGTCTGCGGATATATCCTATAGACGCATGATATATCCGTTGGGCGACAATATTCTTCCGCCAAGATGGCGCGTTATAGCCGATGATGCTTACTCCTTTCGAGCCAGATCAGCCGCTGGCGCAATCTGGTGGTCGGGAGTCGCATGTCGCAAAGCGGAACGGGGCGGATGTCGCATCAGTCGGGTACGGTATTTCAGGGCAGCGATCCGGATGAGCTTGCGGCGGTACTCTCGACGCCGCGCTCGCCGATCGTGGTCGAGCCGCTCGGCAAAGGACCACTCGCCTTCCACGGCGAATTCTTCTCCGCCGGGCCGGTAACCTTTGGGCATTGCGCCTACGAAGGCGATATCCGTTGTAAACGACTGGCTGGGGGCCAGCGGCTACTCGTCTTCCTGCCACTCGACGGCGATGCTCTCTTCGAGGTCGGCGGCAACGAGCTTCACTCCACGCCCGGTCGCGCGACGATCGTCGACGGTGCGCGCAACACGCATGGCCGTCTTTATGGCAACCGGCGGCATCTCACCGCATTTATCGACAACGACAGGCTCACGGCCCTGCTGACGTCCCTGATCGAACGTCCGGTCGGCGACAATCTGGACTTTCGGCCGCATCTCGATCTCGGTACCGGCGCCGGACTGACGCTGATGCAATTGGTCGAGACTGCCTATCGGGGCTTGCAGGGGAGCGCGCCGCTGCGGCGGGCGCCCTTGGCGCTCGGCGCTCTCGGCGACGCCATCGCCCATCTGCTCCTCGAGGCCGTTCCTCATCGCTATTCGGATGAACTCGCCCGCCTGCCTGCCTTGCCCGCCCCGCGCCATGTAAAATGGGCGATCGAATTCATGCAGGCCCACCTCAGCGACCCCATCACGATCGCCGACATTGCCGCGGCGGCGCGAGTGAGCGTGCGCACGCTGCAGGAGGGCTTCCGGCGCTTCCGGACGACGACGCCTATGGCCTATCTACAGGAACTGCGCCTCGCCGCCGTCCATCGCGAGCTCACCGATGGGCGCCCTACGGTGACCGTCGCCGATGTCGCGTTGCGTTGGGGCTTTACCCATCTCGGCCGCTTCGCGGCCGAGTACAAAAAGCGCTTCGGACAGTTGCCGTCGCAGACGCTGCGCAATGGCTCGGACGTCGGGCGGTGAAGCCACCCGCCCAAAGGCTTTTACACAGCCGGCAGACGAAGGCCGCGCGCCGCTATTTCCTACTACTTTAGTCCAGCTTCCCTGCCTTTCGGGCAATGCGCCCACAATAGCAGTTTACGAACCCGCTAATATACGCTTATTAGTATGACTATTGGGAGCTGCGGCGGGCGGCGGTGGACGGGAGGTGGCATGAACGTGATCACGCTGTTGGCGGGCTTGCCGTTCAAAGCGATGCTTTTGAGAGCGCCTCTTCTCTTTTCGGGACCGGCATGACGCACTTCGCTCAGCGCCGCGCACTCCAGATCGTAAAAGCCGATGCCGACGAGATGTCGGAACATTATGCAAAGACGCTGTCGCCGGCAAAGGTCGAACCGCTCACGCGCGGCGGCCGCATTCTTGTCGAGGACCGGCATTTTTCGCTCGGGCCCTTCAGCATCTGGGCAGGCAAGTGCCATTCGGGAATGAAGGTAACGTTCTCCCAACCATCCGACGTCTTTGTGCTCTATCTTCCCCTTTCGAACGCGATGGAGATCGATATAGGCCGGAGCCGCCTCACCTCGGATCCGGGCACTGCGCTGATCGCCAACATGTCGCAGTTCGACAAGCTGACGCTCCACGAAAATCGCGGCCATATCGGCGTTGCCTTCGAAAGGTCGGCCATGGTGTCCCAACTGAGTGAAATGCTCGATGCACCCGTCCTCCACAATATCGAGCTTTCCGCGGCTCTGGAGACGGCATCGGTTGCCGGGTCTCGCTTGGCGGCTCTCGGACATTTGCTTTGGGATTGCTTCGACGTCGAGAGCGACGATCGCGGTTCGGCGATCGCGGCCGATCACCTTTTCCGGGCGGCCATGGCCATGATCCTGGAAGCCGTGCCGCATAACTACAGCGAGCGGTTGAAACAGCCAGCCTCGCCGGCGATGCCGCGAAATCTCAAAAGGGCGATCGAGTATATGGTCGCCAACATCTCGCAGCCGATGAGCATTGCCGAGATCGCCCGGGAAGCCGGCACAAGCGTGCGCGCGCTGCAAACGGCCTTCCAGCAGTTCAAGGACACCACGCCCTTGAGCTTTCTAAGGCAGATGCGGCTCGAGGGCGTGCGCCGCACGCTCGCCGACGACACCAACGAACTCTCGATTGCTCAAGCGGCACGCGCCTGGGGCTTCACGCATATGGGCCGTTTTTCCGCCGTCTACCACGATGCCTTTGGCCAGTCGCCCTCGGAGACCGCCAGGCTTCGCAATCGACAGACCGCCACTACGTCGAAAAGATCGCCCGACGAGACACGATGAATCGGCCGCCTTGTGCATTGCTGCGTTGAGTGGATAGCGATGCGCCAATCGGCTAACGAAATCCGTTCCTAATTTACGTAGAGATAATGTTTTGCCGAGAAACCATTGGTTCGCAAAAGAACTGATTTGGTTGGCACAATATGCATCTCAATTTCGGCCGCGTCTGGCGGGAACTGGCCACACGCTTGGCGGCCATTGCCGCCGATCGCCGCGGCAATGTCGCGATCACGGTCGCGCTCTCGATCGTGCCCATGATACTTGCCGTCGGCGCAGGGCTGGACTACGCCCGCGCCTACAATGTCCAGAACAAGATGCAGTCGGACCTGGACGCCGCCCTCGTCGCCGCCATCAAGCAGATCGACGATCAGGACGAGGACAAGCTCGCCATGAAGATCAAGGAGTGGTTCGATGCGCAGGCCGACCGCTTGGATTCGAGCTATGACCTAACCGACATCAAGGTGGACAAGAGCGGTCATACGATCCGGGCCTCGGCCAGCGGCACGGTGCCGACGACCTTGATGATGCTGGCCGACATCAAGACGGTGCCCGTCGGCGTCGTCAGCGCCATCGAGGGACCAGCGACCTCCCATCTCAATGTCTACATCGTCCTCGACAAATCACCCTCTATGCTGCTCGCCGCGACCAGCGACGGCCAAGCGATGCTGCGCGCGGACCGAAACATACGATGCGAATTCGCCTGCCACAGCATCGATGATCCTGTCAGGAAAGACAAAACTGGCGCTATCCTGGCGTCCACCTATTACGACTACATCAAAAATCTCGGCGTGAAGCTGCGATCGGACGTTGCTCTCGACGCGGTGGAAGATGTCCTCGATATGGTAGACGCGGCCGACACGGACCATTCGCGGATCAAGGTCGGCCTTTACAGCCTCGGCGAAAGCATATCTGAAGTTCTGGCTCCGACCTATTCCACAAGCACCGCACGGAAGAAGTTGTCCGAAGACGAGAGCGGATTGACAAGCGAGACCTCAACCGAAGCCACATATTTCCACATTGCGCTGAAGGGACTGAAGAAAAAGGTCGGGAAGGCCGGCGACGGCACGTCCGCCGGCTCGCCGCTCAAGCTCGTGCTTTTGCTCACGGATGGCGTCCAGTCCCACCGCAACTGGGTCATCAAGGACAACGGCAGACATTGGGACCGGGTTACGCCGCTCAATCCGGACTGGTGCGACTATCTCAAGGATGAGAAGGCGACTATGGCCGTGCTTTACACGGAGTACCTCGCCATTCCGCACGACTGGGGATACAGAGAAACACTGGCGAAGTCGATGGCGACCAGCAAGTGGACGTCCACCTGGGGCGGCACGCTGCATAGCGGCGTCAGCGGCCAAACCACCAGGCACGACTATATTCCGGTCGCGCTGCAGGACTGTGCTTCCTCGTCCGACCTCTTCATCTCGGCCGCCTCCGAGGACGAAATCACTGAGGGGCTTTCCACCCTTTTCAATCAGTATCTGACTTCCGTGCGGCTCACCCAATGAGGCGGCAATCGGCGAAAGGGCTCCTCGGCCGCTTGCTGCGCGACAGGGCGGGAGTTGCGGCGATCGAATTCGCGCTGCTCGCTCTGCCGACATTCGTCCTGATCTTCGGCATCCTGGAGCTCGGAGCGATGTTCTTCATCGATTCCGCGCTCGATGCTTCGGTCCACAAGGCCGCGCGGCTCATCAGGACGGGCCAAGTGGCCAAGACCAATATGGCACTGGCCTCGTTCGAGGCGGAGATCTGCGGCAATCTCCTCTACGTTCTCAACTGCTCCGACAATCTGCTCGTCGCGGTCGACACGCTGACCGATGCCTCCTCCTCCGGTGCCATGAAGGCTATCGGCAATAGCGGCACCGTTTCGATCACCGAGAACTTCGACATGGGCAAGGGCAGTGATTACGTGATGGTCCAGGCCTTCCTGCCCTGGTCGCCGATCGTCGGCCTCTATTCGCTCTCGAGCCACACCCTCGCCGATGGCAGTTACCTGCTCGGCGCTTCCGTCTTGTTCCGCAACGAACCGTTCTGAGAAAGCCGCATGATTTCATTCCTGGCAGAACGCATCGGTGCCACGCTGCGGCATTTCGGCAAGAGCCGAGACGGCGCGTCCGCGATCGAATTCGCCTTCCTGCTGCCGCTGATGCTGCTCTTGCTTGCCGGTCTGGTCGACCTCGGCCAAGGCCTGACGGTTCGACGCAAGATCAACCAGATCGCATCGACGACCAGCGAGATCATCGCCATGCAGGGCAATTGGAGCGATGCAAGCGCCGCCAGCATCCTGGCGGGAGTCAGATCGATTCTCGACCCCTATGATTCGAGCGAGCTCAAGGTGCTGTTGTGCGTGGTCGACATCGACAAGAAGGGCAAGGAGACCGTGGCCTGGTCTGCCGCCTATGGCACCGCCAAGATCGCCGCCGGACAAGTTTCGCCTGTCGAAATCCCGGATGAACTGCAGGAGGAAAACGTCCAGATGGTCGTCACCCGTGTTCAATACAGGTTGGACACGATCTTCTCCAGCCTGTTCGAAAGCTTCACCGGCGGCGGCGCCTATGAATTTGATCAGCATTTCTTCATTCGGCCGCGCAACGGCAGTACGATCAGCTTCAACTGATTGCGGAGAGTTATCAATTCAACCGTGAATACCCTGTCTCGCCGGCCGAAACATCCGAGGAGGAAGAGAACTACAGGGAGCCGCGGGCCGTTCTTCCCAATTATGCGCTAAGCGCATAGGAATTTCGCATCGCGGATACGACCTGCTTCCCGGACGATAGCGTAACTCACGGGATGTAGCTTACAGTCGGCTTGTGGGTGCAGGCGGCCTTGGGGCATGAAGCCCCGAGGTACCGTGCCAGCGGTCTAGGTCGCCGCTGGCACGCGCACCTCCCCTTCGGTCGGACGTGCGCCGACGCCGCGGCTCCCGCCGCAAATGAAAAGCAGTCATCCCGATAGGAGCGCCACCCGCGCCGTTCAGACGATCGCCCGGTCCCAGCTACCGTAGTGCTCATCGCTGCGCTTGCCGCGCGGCAGGCTGAGGGCGATCAGCGCCAGCCCGATGATCACGTTCGCGACCGCGCTGGCCGTTCCGCCGCCGGAAAGCAGGAACGGCGAGGCTGCGATCCAGGCACCGAGCGCCACATTGAGGAAGCGGACCGGGCGCACGACCTCCGCCATCGCCGTCACTGCGACCAGGATGACGACACAGCCGACGATATGGTCGCTGTGATAGAGCGGCGGCGCGCTGCCGAAGATCAGCGGCGTCACCATCAGCACCGTTCCGAGCAGCACGCTCGTCACCAGCGTCCACGGAAAATTGACACCGCCCACGATAAATTCCTTCAGCAGTTTGGACGCGGCGCGATCAAGGTCGGGTCCGGGCGTCTGGTTCTCCGACAGCGCCGGACCGCCCATCCAGAATGTGCGCCAGAACGGTTCGCCGGCCCCTTTTGCCTGGCATAGATACTGGATGGTCGCGATAACCTCGTCGATCGAATAGGGAATGAGCACGACCGTGACGGCGGCCTGGATCAGGCAGAGCGTGCAAAGCGTGCCGAAAAGGGGCGGCTGAACGATGATGAAGGTAACGCTGACCGCGCCAAGCGGAACGATCAACAGGCCGAACAGCAGCACCATCCACGGCATGGTGCGCCAACGCCTGCGGTCTCCGATTGCGCCCGCGAGAATGTCGAGCGCGTAGGTGAAAGCGCCGAGACCGGCATCGGCAATCGGAAAACCCTTCGACAACCAAGACGTCACGACGGCCTCGCTGCCGTTGCGGACCGGAGCCGTGCCCGGCCCGAAGAACGGATCCCAAAGACCGTCTATATGGCCCATCTGATAGGCGGCGAGATAGCGCGAGACGAATAGCCCGACGAAGGCGAGCGCGACGATCGGAATGCGTTGGGTGAAGGAGGACGGCGAATAGGTCCAGCCGAGCGGGCGGTCGTCGTCCGCCGCGAGCGCCCGCGTGCTGATCCCCGGTGTCGGCGCAATCATCACCGCGAAGGCGACGATCAGCATGCCCGCGAGCGTGTCCGTCGCGTAAGCCGCCGCGCTCGTCGTCCAGAAGACGAGTGGAGCGAACATGATCCAGACGCCGAGAGCCGCGGTGATCCATTGTACCCACAACCAGCGGCGATACATTCCAAGAAGCGCGAAAGCCGCCACGATGAGCCCGGAGAGGATTTCGCTGATCCCGAGACGCGTATTGCGCAGGGCGGCCTCGGCGATTTCGTGTCCGAGAGCCGGAGGCAGCGGGGCCGCGACGGGATCGAACAGGCCGAGCGTCATCGGTGAGGTGACCAGCCACAACGCCAGCGCGACATTCGACAGAGGCGCCCAGAGCGTTCGCAGCCGATGCTGCTTCACGGCGGCCTCGACCTCCTTGCCGCTGCGCTCCAGCGGCCGCGCCAGCCTTTCCTCGGCCTGCTCGATCTCAGGCTTCGAGGCTGCGACCGCGGAGGGTTCGAGCTTGTTCCTCGCGTACCAATCGGTCGGGTCTTGCTTCAGCCGCCGGACCATTTCCGGCAAGGTGGCGCTCAGGCTGTGTTGCGGCTCCCAGCCTAGGAGGGTACGGGCACGGGAAATGTCGATCTCGTAATGATCGTCCGAGCTCTCGATCATCCAAGGCTGGATGTTGGAGTCCTGGTCGAGCACCTCCGTTTGCAGCCAGGCGCCCGGTTTGGCGAGGCCCTTCGGCAGGACGAGCGTGCGCCAGTCCTCATCGTGGATCAGCCGCCCAAAGCGTTTCTGCAGCTCGCCATAGGAGAGCGTCTCTTCCTCTCCGATCAACAGAACGCATTCCTCCGGCAGGTCGGCGCGGCGTTCGACGGTGCGCACAAAGGCTTCAACCAGGTCGTCCTTGTGCAAATAAGGCTGCCCGGCATCGAGATCGCCGCTGAAGAGATAGGCTGTCGGGAGCCGCTCGAAGATGCGCGCGATTTGCTGGGCGATGAAAGCGGCGCGGCAGTCCTCATCGTAGACGCCGGCGAGCCGCAGGACGACCGTCTTGATGCCGCCTCGCTCTTTCGCGATCAGCGCTTCGGTCTCGGCCTTCGACTGCGGGTAGATCCAGGCGGGATCCAGGGGCGACTCCTCGGTGATCCGCCTGCCCTTGGCAGGGCTTGGAGCGTGCACGAGCAGCGTGCTGGAGTAGATGAACTGCTCCGTCTCGATGCCTTGCAGCGCTGCAAGCAGCCGTCGCGTTCCCTGAACGTTGACGGCATCGTATTTCGGGTTGGGTTTGCCGGTGGTGTCATAGTAGGCAGCGAGATGGATGACTGAAGCCAGACGTCCGCCGCTGCGCTTGCGCGTCGCCTCCACGGCTTCCCTGACGCTGTCGTCGGAGGTCAGATCGGTCTCGATTGTCTCGAAGCCCTCGAGCGGCTTCTTGGGAGCGGCGATATCAAGTCCGATCAAACGGTAGCGGTCGCGCAGGCGGCGCGCGATGGCCTGTCCAAGAAAGCCGCTCGCGCCGGTCATGAGGATGGTCGGACGATTTGTCTCTTCGGGCATCTCGAAACCTTTGCCCTCGCAACGCCCCGTAGGAGAGGAAGGTTCCGAATTCGCCTCATCTGATGCACGCGAAGGCTGCGCCCGCCGCCGACATGAGTCTGGGCTGCCGCCGTCGGGGTCAGCCTTCTGCTATCTTCTTGCCATTCCTGCCCGCCCGCCGCCATAAGCCGGCTGCGAGTCGGCACGACGCGCCTCCAGCGGCTCGAGCGCGAGGTCGGCGACGATCGGGAGATGATCGGAGGCAACCCGCGCCAAGGCGCTGCTATGCACCTCGCATCGCTCAACCTTTATCCCCTCGCCGATGAAGACGTGGTCGAGCCGCAGGAGGGGCAATCGAGAGGGAAAGGTGGGCCGCGGCTTTGCATTGACCTCGAACTGCGCATCCTTGAGCTGTCTCGCCACGAGTTTGTAGGCCGCCGAACGCGCGATCGCGTTGAGGTCGCCCGCAAGGACCACGGGCTCGCCTTGCGCTATCCCGCCGAGCCAGCCGGGGCCCAAGAGGACCGCTGCCTGCCGTGCGCGGTCAGAGCCGCGGAGTCCGAGATGCGTAACGATGACCTGCAGCTTTACGAGGGTGAGGTCGATCTCCACCCAGAGCGCTCCTCTCGGCTCCCCTAGGGACGGCAGAACGGCGGCCTTGACCAAGCGCATCGGCAGGGCCGTGACCACCGCATCTCCGTATTTCTCATCCTCCAGATGAAGAGCCGGATGAAATTGCGCTTCCATCCTGAGATGCGTTGCGATCATATGGGCCTGGTCCATTCCGCCGCTGCGCACGCGACCGACATCGACCTCCTGGAGGGCGATGATGTCGGGCCGGCATTCGTTGATGACGGCCGCGATGCGGGCAGGATCGAGCTTTCGGTCGGTACCGAAGCAACTGTGGACGTTATAGGTGAGGAAACGTATCCGCCGCTGCATGATCGTGTTTCGGACTGATCTTGCGTTCGGGAACACGCGGAACCTCCTTTTCGTTCCGGTAGCCCGCGCACAGGAACATGGCCGATGTCCAGAAAACTCGTTGCCAGACTCTTCCTAATTGCCGCCCTCGGCGTCGCAGGCTGGTTGATTTACCGTGCCCTTAGCCAATACACATTTCATGAAATCGCGAGCTCGGTCGGACAGATTCCGGGCGGGCATCTGCTCGCGGCCATCGGCTTCGTCTTCCTTTCCTATTTCTGTCTGACGCTGTTCGACACGCTTGCGCTGCGCTGTGTCGGGCAGGACCTCGCCTATCCGCGGATTGCCCTCGCCTCCTTCACCAGCCTTTCGATCGGCCATAATGTCGGCGGGGCGGCCTTGAGCAGCGGCGCCATCCGGTACCGGTTCTATTCGCGCTGGGGGCTGAGTGTCGAAGAGGTCGCGAAGGTCATCCTCTTCTGCGGCATCACCGTCGGACTCGGCCTTGCCACATTGGCGGGCCTCTGCACCCTGGTCATGCCGGCGGGTGTTGCCCGGATCAGCGGACTTTCCGAGACCGGCGCGCTCCTTCTTGGCACGGCCTGCCTGATGGCTTCTATCGGGTATGTGCTGCTTGCGCACTTTGTCCGAGGGTCGCTGCGCGTCTTCCGCTGGAGGTTCGAATTGCCGTCGCTGCGGATCGCAGCCGGCCAGGTGATCGTCGGCACCGCCAATTTCCTCTGCGTCAGCGCATGTCTGCATCAGTTGCTGCTCGCCTTCGGAAGCTTGAGTTTTCTCGATACGGCAACGGCCTATGTCGGCGCGAGCGTGACCGCCATCATCAGCCATGTCCCCGGCGGCATCGGCGTGCTCGAAGCGGCGGTCGCGTTTCTGCTCGGCGACTCGGCAAGCATCGGCGCGCTGATCACCTTTCGGGCGATCTACTTCTTCCTGCCGCTGCCGCTTGGTTTGATTTCGCTTTCGGTCGCGGAGTTTGTCGTGCGTCGGAACGAAGGAAGAAGCCTGGCGAGCAAGGCGAAGACCTGACCGCCCCAGCGCCTCAGCAGTTTATGCAGGCGGTAGAACGGCCTGATCGGCCTGCGTGGATCGACGATATCCGTCCCCCAGACGAGACCAGTCGCCCCGCCGCCGTCGACGCCGTCAAAGGCACGTAAGCCCCGCCGGCGCGTGTTGAGCTTGTCGATGGTGGTGACAAGAGAGCTCGTTTGCCTCAAGGTGGTTTCGATCTCATTCACATCGGCACCGAGATGTTCTGCCAAAAGCCCATTGCGAATTCTGGCGATAGCAGCACGTTGCGGCTCGCTCGCTGCTTCCACGGCGACGTCGCATTCCGTGTCCAGGCCTTCCGAGCGGTGGTTGAGATTGGATGAACCGACGCGAAGAAACCGGTCGTCGATCGCGACCACCTTGGAATGGATCAACACCTCCTGCTCAGCTCCGTCGGCCGTGGGGACGACAGGATAAGCGACCCTGAGCCTGCCGAAGCGGTCGTTCTGCTTCAGCCGTCTGATGAGGCGGTCGCGATTTCCGCCCATGACAAGGCGTTCCAGCACGCCGTGCGAGCTGCGGGTGGTGATGACCGCCACTTCGGGCCCGTCCGGCTCCTGCAGGCGCTCGCAAAGGAGCTGCCCTATCTTTCGCGAGGCGAAATATTGGTTCTCAATGTAGATGTGGTGACGGGCGCTGCGCAGAGCGTCGAGCGTCAGCCGCAGCGCCTCCTGGCGTCCTCTTCTTCCGCCTGATGCCGGCTCCGTGCGAGCGATCGCGACCGGGCAATCCGTCAGGACCGGCTCCGTATCGGCGGGCCACGCGACCTTCCTCGAGCGCGGGGCAAATATTTCCTCGCCCGTCGACGACTTCCAGCGGGAGCGGCAAAGGTCTCCTATGGCGCGGCCGGCCTCGCCCTCCAGCACGACCTGGATATCATGCACCGGATCGTAGGGCTTCCCATCCGGATCGCGCCGCAGCTCATTGTCAGCTGCGTGGTCCGGCGTGTCCCAGCGCCGCGCGGTCAAATCGATGCCGCCGACGAAAGCGATGCCGTCGTCGATGCAGACGAGCTTCTGGTGATGGGAACCGCGCAGCGCACGATGGCTCGCGAAGCGAAGTTCGATCTGTCGGTGGGCAGCCCACTTCTGCTTGCGGAACAGCCGCAGCGACTTTCCCGAATAGATCGGCCCCATCGCCCATACGAGAATGCGGATCTTGAGATTCGGCTTCTGCGCCGCCAGGCGCTCCAGCATGGTGCTTAGCGCCTCGGAATGCGGATCGTCCGGTCGCAATTTGATGCGGGGGTCGAAGTCCCATCCGGTGATCCAGAGCTGCTCTTCCGCCTGTTCGAGCGTGTGCTCGAGACAGGCGTAATAGGCCGCCGCATCGATGAGGAACGCCAGCCGCCGCGCGGGCGCCCTGCGCCAGACATTCTCAGCTTCCTTGATGATCGGTCGGCCCGCCCGACGCCATCTGCGAGGCGGGATCCCGGTAAACACACTCTTCCAAGCCAAGCTTTGCATCCCGTGCGTAGCGACTGAAAAATGAATCGATTTCAACCGGGATTTGTTCCGCGACGGCTACTCGGACAACGCGGCGACGCGCATCCCGGATCGCCCGCCGGCCGGCCCTACTGAACAGGTGATCGAGACCAGGCAGTTCGCCACATCGTTTCAACGCCCAATTCTTCCTGAGGCGCTGCCGCTGGACGACGACTTCGGCGCCTTCATTGTCGGACGCACCCGTGGTCGCCCAGTTCACCGGCCTCGAGTGTCGGCGCGCGATCACGGAACGTCTTGGCGACCCCGGCCTATGGCGCGCCGCGTGGGTTCGCTCGCCCGAGGAGCGTCGATCCCGCAGACCAGATCGCCGGATATTTCCCGGGCCTCGCCTGCTCGCTCCACAGTGGCCCAAACCACAGGAGCAGGAGTGCCGCGTCAAGCGGTAGTGCCAGGACCGCGATAAACAGTGTCGCTTCCATCGAATGCCTCGCTTGTAAGTGCCCTGATGCAGACCAGCCGCTGTACGGCCTCTCACTTTTACAACCTGCTGGTTCCTGGAAAGTTCCTTGCAAGCTCGCCTGCACGGCGATGACCAGCGTTTCCTGGCCTCGGCTCCACCGAACCGAACCAAAACGAGGTCCACGCATTTATCTAGGAGGATGATCTAATAAAAGGAGAAATTTCAATAAATTGGGACCGCGTGGAAGGAAACTGCAAGCAGATCAAAGGGCGGGTTCAGGAACAGTGGGGCCTGCTCACCGATGATGATCTCGATCAGATCGCGGGCAGACGAGAACTCCTCGAGGGTAAAATTCAGGAGCGTTACGGGCTGGAAAAGGATCGCGTAAGAGAGGCGGTCGACGATTGGTACAACCGTAGCATGATGTGACTGTCCGCTCCTTGCATCTCTAAGCACACCCATGCTGGCAAGCGCAACCGTCGGAGATTTCGGGTTGCGCAAGCCCTTCTGGCCCTCGCGATTGCATCCTCTGCTGCGTCGCATGCCCTCGGAACCAAACGTTTATCGGCCGGTTTGGCCCGTGATTGAGCAGGCTCGTCCGAGAGGAGGAGAGGCCATGAAAAGCATGATTCTTGGCGTTGCAGTGCTGCTGAGCACCGCCGCAGTACCGGGTTTCGGGCAGACATCCGGAAGCACACCGGCCATCAACACGCCCGGCGTGCAGAACCCCGGGGCTCCAGTCCCCGGCAAGAACAGTTTCACGGAAGAGCAGGCAAGGGAGCAGATCGAGGAGGCCGGCTATACCGACGTCACGGGCCTGAAGCTCGACGACCAGGGGATCTGGCGGGCAACCGCGATGAAGGACGGAAAGCCCGTCACCGTCGCTCTCGATTATCAGGGCAACGTGGCTGCGCTCTAGATCAAGGGACTCGGGCGAAGGGAGGCTGCATCACATTGCTTCGTGCCGCTCGCTGTTTCAGAAGAGGAGAACAGAATGAAAACTGTGGCAGGACTTTTCGACGACTACTACGAAGCCCGGCAGGCGGTGAACGATCTGGAGGCCGCCGGCATTCCGTCAGGCGATATCAGCATCATCGCGAACAATGCCGGTGATCGATATTCGGTTGAAAGTTCCGGCGCCGCCGAAGGTGCGGGAGTGGGCGCGGGGCTCGGTGCGGCAGGCGGCGGCGCGGTCGGCCTGCTGACCGGTCTCGGCCTGATGGCTATTCCGGGGGTAGGACCCGTCGTCGCCGCGGGATGGCTGGCGTCCACCGCCGTCGGGGCGGCTGCCGGCGCAATCACCGGCGCCGCTGCAGGCGGCATCATCGGCTCGTTGACGGAATCCGGCATCGATGAAGATGACGCGCATCTTTATGCCGAGGGCGTCCGCCGCGGCGGCACGCTGGTGGTCGCCAGGGTCGAGGAAGCGATGGTCGCGCAGGCTGACGCGATCCTGAGGAATCGCAACGCCGTCGATATAACCGTCCGCCGCCGCGCCTATGTCGAAGAAGGCTGGAGGCGTTTCGACGAAGCTTCGGCGTCCTATACCCGCGACCAGGTGGAGCGGGAGCGGGAGCGCTTCCGCCCAAGGTCGCTATAGGGACGGGACTCCCAGCAAGGCGCAGCCGGCGAAGGTCGCACGCGGCTGCGCCAACCTCGATATTTTCATCAGCTCGCCGACGCATATGCTTCGATATCGCGGAACCCACACGCGTTCTTTCGTGTTGTCGTAGGCCTTCCCTTGCAGGAGAGAAAAGCATGCCATCGGCAAGCCCCCCGCAGCAGAAGTCGCCACGCGGCGTGCGCCCTCCTCTGGCCCTGCCGCGGCTCGCCGACGAGGAGGCCGAAGCCTTCGTCGCGACGGCCATAGCGGAGCTCGTCAGGTCGAAGATCCCGTTTCTGGTCGCCGGCACCTTCGCCGTCAGCGCCTATACCGGCATCTCGCGGCTGACGAAGGACCTCGACGTCTTCTGCAAGGCGGGGGACTACACACGGATACTCAATCACTTCAAGTCGCTCGGCTACACGGTGGAGATCGAGGACGACCGGTGGCTGGGGAAGGTCTACAAGGGCAAGCTCTTCTTCGACGTCATCTTCTCGTCGCCCAACGGCACGATGCAGGTCAACGACGTCTGGTTCGAACACGCCCTGCCGATCAAGATCAACGCTGCCACCGTGCCTATCGTCGCCCCGACCGAGCTCGTCTGGTCGAAATCCTTCATCCAGCTTCGTGACCGCTACGACGGCGCCGACGTGGCGCACATGATCCTCAAGACCCATGATCAGATCGACTGGCGCAGACTGCTCGGATATATGGAAGCGCACTGGGAGGTGCTGCTGATCCATCTCCTCAATTTCCGCTGGATCTACCCATCCGAACGCGACCGGGTTCCGAGTTGGCTCATGGATGAGCTCCTCGGCAGGGTGGCCGCTCAGCGGGATCTGCCGCTGCCACAGACGAAGATCTGCCGCGGACGAATGTACTCGCGACGCGATTACGAAATCGACGTCACCGAATGGGGATTTGCCGACGTCGGCGGCGATGTCGAAATGCCCACAGGAAACAAGGAGTAGCCCCATGAGCAAGACGAAGGTGGCCGCAGTCGCGGATCTCCATATGAAAGAGGACCGGTCGACCTCCTATACGGAACTGTTTACCGAGATCTCACGCGTAGCGGACGTGCTCGTCATAGCCGGCGACTTGACCGACCTCGGCAAACCGGCGGAAGCGGAGCTTCTGGCCGCTGATCTGAAATCCTGCACTGTTCCGGTGGTAGCGGTTCTTGGAAACCATGATCACCAATGCAATGCCGTGGAGGAGATCTCGGCGATCCTGATGAAGGCGGGTGTCCATCTCCTCGACGGGCAGGCGGTGGAGATCGCCGGCGTGGGCTTTGCCGGTACAAAGGGGTTTGTCGGCGGTTTCGGACGGCATATGCTCGGATCTTTCGGTGAAGCCGCCCTGAAAGCGATGGTTTCGGAAACGGTCGACGAGGCGATGCGTCTCGAAAACGCCCTGCGGAAAACCAGCGCACAACACTCGGTCGTCGTCCTCCATTATGCCCCGATCGCCGAGACCGTCGCGGGAGAGCCGGAAGAGATCTATCCCTTCCTCGGCTCCTCCCGCTTTGCGGAAACCATCGACCGCTTCCGGGTCAGCGCGGTCGTGCACGGCCACGCCCACAAGGGCACGTATAAGGGAAAGACGCCAGGCGGCGCGCCCGTCTTCAACGTGGCCGCCCATGTCGAGAAACCGACCGGCCGTCCCTACGCGATATTGGAATTCTGACGCCGCAGAGGCGGCGCCTCCGCCGTGCCCTCAAGGGGCCAAAACCACCTTGACGCAGCCGTCCTTCCTTTCGCTGAACGTCTTGTAAAGGCCCGGGCCGTCCTCGAGCGTTCCCCGGTGGGTAATGACGAAGGACGGATCGATTTCGCCCCTGCGGATGCGGTCGAGCAACGACGGCAGATAACGTTGCACCGGCGTCTGCGCCATGCGGAATGTGAGCCCGCGATTGATCGCCGATCCGAACGGGATCTTGTCGAGATATCCGCCATAGACGCCGACGATCGAGACCGTGCCGAAATTGCGGCAGCAATGGATTGCCTGCCGCAGCACGTGCGGGCGGTCGGTTCCAAGATAGGTCGCGACTTTCACGCGATCGACGAAAGAGTCGAGACTGGCCCGGCTATCGGCTTCCGTCCCGACCGCGTCTATGCAGGCATCTGCCCCGCGTCCATGGGTCAATTCCATGATGCGGTCGTAGATATCCTCCTCCATGAAATCGAGCGTCACCGCCCCGGCGGCTTCCGCCAGCCGCAGCCGTTCGGGCATGGTGTCGACGGCGATCACCCGCTCCGCTCCGAGCAGGACGGCCGAGCGTATCGCCATCTGACCGACGGGTCCGCAGCCCCAGATGGCGATCGTGTCGCCCGGTTCGATGCCGCAGAATTCCGCCGCCATGTATCCGGTCGGGAAGATATCCGAGAGGAAGAGCACCTGATCGTCCGTCAGTTCGTCCGGGATCTTGATCGGCCCCACATCCGCATGGGGGACGCGCAGATATTCCGCCTGGCCGCCGCGATATCCACCGAGAAGATGAGAGTAGCCGAAGAGACCCGACGGCGAGTTGCCCCACAACTTCTTCGCCTTCTCCCGGTCGGGATTGGTGCGTTCGCACGCCGAATAGAAGCCTCGCTGGCAGAAGAAGCATTGGCCGCACGAGATGGTAAAAGGCACCACGACGCGGTCGCCAACCTTCAGCTTGCTCGCCGCCTTGCCCACCTCGACGACTTCGCCCATAGCCTCATGACCGATCACGTCGCCATGCTCCATAGACGGTATGAGGCCGTTGAAGATGTGCACGTCCGACCCGCAGATGGCGCAGGCCGTCACCTTGACGATGACATCGCGCTCGTCCTCGATCTTCGGGTCGGGAACGCTTTCGCATCGGATGTCGCCTTTGCCGTGCCAGGTCAGAGCCCTCATCTTAAGAAGCCTCCGCTTTTGAACAGGCGGCGCCCCATAGCGGCCGCCTGCAGCGGGAAAAAGCCTCGGCGATGGGATGCGCGTGGCATGCCGCTGACCACGGCCGCAAGCGCCAGTCCGACGACGACTGCAGCCGCGACGCCGGCGATCGGGACCCTGCGCTCCGAACGCCAACCGCCCTCGACACCGCCGGGGATTGCCGGGGCCCTGAACAGGTTGCCGTTGCTTCTTTCAACACGCGGCGCTTGCCTGAGATAACGTGAGGTGAGGTATGCGGTGAGGCGCGAGCTCGTATTCGGGGCGAGAAAATGCGCAAGCCGCGCCAGGTCGGCGACCGCACCGACGGTAATGGACGTGCGCGGATGCTCTGCGAGGCGGACGATGGCGCGTGCGGCACGGCGTGCATCATAGACGGGCGGAGGGACGCTGAGCTTGCGACCGGTGTAGTTCGCACCATGCGCGACGCCGGGCGTGTCCATGAAGGTCGGATAGACGTCGCAGATATGGATATCGGGTTCGTCGGCAAGTTCCGCCCGCAGCGCTTCGGAAAAGCCTCTCAGACCGAATTTGCTCGCCCCGTAGGCTGCCGCGAAGGGTGTCGCTGCGAAGCCGCCGAGCGATATCATGTTGATGAAGATGCCGTGACGCTGCCTCAGAAAAATCGGAATGACCGCGTGTGCGTCGTTGAAATGGCCGATCAGGTTCGTGCGAATGACCTGCTGGTGGGCTTCGATCGGGGTCTCCTCGAAACGGCCCACGGCTCCGACACCGACATTGCTGAACCAAATGTCGATCTTGCCGAAGCTCATCGCCTTCTCTGCAAGCTTCTTGACGGCGCCGGCATCGGTCACATCGGTCGGAGCGACCAGAACCTCCGCCCCTAGTTCGCGACACGTCTTCGCGACGAGCTGGAGCGCCGACGCATCGCGCGCCGCCAGCACGAGCTTTGCTTCTCGCTTGGCAAATTCTTCCGCGGTTGCCTGCCCCACACCGGACGAGGCACCGGTGATCACGACGACTTGATCTTTCAGGGATTTCCACATGGCGCTTCTCCGTCTCGAGCAAGTGCCGACGGAACCGCGTGCGGCTGAATATGTTCCCCCGCGCATCGGCACCAACGGCCTGAAAATCGAGCTGTTTCGCCATGTGCTCGGAACCGGACCCCTGCGGTGCGGCGTTAGTCTTGGTTAAATTCCAACACGGGCCGAAAGGGGCCGACCCCATGCCGTTGCAAGCCACCCTCACGCCGACGGACAATCGTGCGGCAATGATGCAAAACCGCTTCGAAGAGGAAGCGGTGCGCGATCCAGGCAGCGGCTTGGACCTGATCCCGCCGCGGGAAGCCGGCCTCGTCTATGTCAGCGATTCCGAGCCCGGCATCAGGCGGCTGCGCTGCGGCAAGGGCTTCGTCTACAAAATGCCCGACGGCTCTACCGTCACCGACCCCGCGACGAAAGCTCGCATTTCGGCACTGGGCCTGCCGCCGGCCTACCAGAACGTCTGGATCTGCCTCGATGAAAACGGTCACCTGCAGGCGACTGGCTTCGACGCACGCGGTCGCAAGCAATACCGCTATCATGAGAAATGGCAGGCGCTTCGAAGCGGCGATAAGTTCGCTCAACTGGTCCCCTTCGGCAAGGCGCTGCCGAGAATAAGGCGCGTGGTGCGACGCCACATGGAGGGTAGCCCGGATGACGTCCAGACCATTCTCGCCGCACTTGTTGCGCTGCTCGACGAGGCGCATCTGCGCACGGGAAGTCCCGCCTATGTAGAGGAAAATGCAACCTATGGGGCGACGACCCTCTTGAAACGTCACCTGAAGCTGGTGGACGGATGCATCGAACTTAAATTCGCCGGCAAGGGCGGCAAGCGTGTGACGCGGCGGCTTCGCCGCCCCAAGCTGCAGCGCCTGCTTGAAGAAATCGCAGACCTGCCGGGACGGCAGCTCTTCGTTTGGAAGGACGAGAACGCCGCTCTCCGTCCTGTCGATTCGGGTCGCCTCAACCGCTACCTCGCGGAGATCGCCGGCCTCCCGGTCTCAGCTAAAACATTCCGGACCTGGGCGGGAAGCGTCGCCGCTTTTGCGGCCGCGCGAGCCGCGCTCGACGAAAACGGGCGCGCGACGGTCAAACAGATGAGCGAGGCTGCGGCATCGGTGCTTTGCAATACGCCGGCCATCTGCCGCAAAAGCTACATCCATCCAGACATCCTCTCTCTTGCCGGCAGTGGTTCCTCGACCTCGGCCAGGCAATTGCAGGTGCGCGGGGGAGCGAAGCCGGAGTTGCGTGCCGAGGAAGCACGTATGCTCAATTTCTTGGCTCGTGCCGAGCGAGCCCGAAGACGAAGCGACGGGCCCCGATGAAAGGGCCCGTCGCAATTCCACGAGCGGCGCGGAAGGTCGCTTTTCACTTCAAAGGTTGCGATCGGTTTCGCCGCCGGTCCAGCCGGACGTGCTTCCCGTCGTGCCCGTGCTTCCCGACGTCCGAACGCGGATGTTATTTTGGACATGGGTGACGCCGGAAACGTCTTCGGCGCAATCCTCGGCCCGCCGTTTGGCCCATCTCGAGTCGACGAAACCGCTGAGTTGGACCTCCCCGTTCGTGACGGAAACCTCGATATTCGAAGCGTCGAGCGCTCCATCGTCGCTCAAGCGGTCGCTCACGTCTTCCTGGATACGGCTGTCGGAGCGGGTATAGCCCTTGGGTCCCTTGCCGCGATATTGATCCATCTGGCGCCTGCGTTCAGCCTCCTCGTCGCCGAACCAGGAAGCCACTTCGTCGCCGGCGCGTTCGAAGAAGCCGCGTTCCTCCCCGTAGTCTCTGCCGCGAGACGGGCGTTCCCGATAGCCATAGCCGGGGTTGTAATAACCGCCGCCGTAATAGGGGCCTCCTGGGCCCTGATAGTCGCGGAAAGCACCTTCCCGGTTCCAGCGATCGACGTCCTCGCCCCTCCGGCGATACCCGCCGGCCCAACCGGTCTCGGCATCCGGGAAATATTCCGAATTCTCGTAATCTGCGCCGGCATAACCGCGGCGCCTCTCCTCATCGGAGTATCCATAGCGCCCGCGTTCGGAGTCCGGGTAGCGCCCGTAGTTGCGACTCCAATTCGTCCTATAGGGCATGATCTCCTCCATTCGTTTTCATTTGTTCGAGTTTCGACCAAACCAACGAAGAAGCGCGCGGTTCCCGCCGCGAGGGCGGCGCCGGGTGTTCTCGGGTAGGTCGACGATGTGCCGGGCGGGGGAGCTGCATACCTCCCGGAAACGGACTTAGTCGCCCTTCATCTTTCCGGCGTCGGACAGCTTGCCGCGATGCGGGTCCTTCAGATTTTCGCCGGCCGCGTCCCTGTCGCGCTCAGGGTCGTCCTTGGCGGGCATGTATCCTCTTGGCCGTGTTTCCTTCGGCCCTTCCCACCTTGGCGATTGTTCCGTTGTGCCAGGCGCACCGTCCTTTGGTTTTTTCATGATTCCTCTCCGGAAGTGTCGCTCAGGATGAGCGGCAGCTTTGTCCGCCGTGCCTCAGTCCTGATCTTTCATGCTGGGAAGTGGGAAGCGCTCGTCGGCGTCCTCGAGGTCGGATTCCACAAGGAAGTCGTCCCTTTTGCTGCGTGCTGCCTCCCGCACCGCTTGGTGCTTCGGCAGTTCATCCGGCTCGAGAGGCTGCCTCTTCGATTTCAGGTCGCTGTCGGACTTCACAGGCTCGCTTCTTGCTGTGGTGGCGTCCGGCACCCCTTTCGATTTCTTATGGGTTTTTGACATTTCGCCCTCCTCGGCTTTTCGTTTGGTCAACGCCAGGCCGCAGACGAAGTTCCATCGCTCCTCGCCGCTTCCGCCTCTCGGAACAAAGCGGCAGAGCCTGAGTTAGGGCCGCGCCCGTTATCGCAACCCGCCATTATCGGAACCATCGTCGCAACAAGCACGCACCACCATTCGCGCCGGTTCCACGAAGGAGGCCTTCACCATGGAAAACTTCCCCCGCCCACCGTTTGAACGCCAGAGCCAACCGATGCCTGGAACGACGGACCGCATGGATCCGCTGCCGGACCATGGTGAAAACTCCTACAGGGGATCAGGTCGGCTTGCCGGCAAGAAAGCCGTTATTACCGGCGGCGACAGCGGCATAGGAAGAGCCGTGGCGATCGCCTATGCACGCGAGGGCGCGGACGTCCTCATCGCCTATCTCAACGAGCACGAAGACGCGAAGGCAACGCAGGCGCTGGTGGAAGAGGCGGGCCGCAAGGCCGTGCTCGTCGCCGGCGACATCCAGTCCTCCGATCACTGCAGGCGCATTGTCGAAACCGCGGTCAAGGAACTCGGCGGCATCGACATCCTCGTCAACAACGCGGCCCACCAGGCCTCCTTCAAGAACATCGAAGACATCAGCGACGAGGAGTGGGAACTGACGTTCCGCGTCAACATCCATGCCATGTTCTATCTCACGAAGGCAGCGGTCCCGCACATGAAGTCGGGCAGCTCAATCATCAACACGGCCTCGATCAATGCCGACAACCCGAACCCGACTCTGCTTGCCTATGCGACCACGAAAGGCGCGATCCAGAATTTCACGGCCGGGCTCTCCCAGCTGCTCGCCGAGAAGGGCATTCGCGCGAATTCCGTGGCACCGGGCCCGATCTGGACGCCGCTCATTCCCTCGACGCTTCCCGAGGACTCGGTCATGAATTTCGGCAAGCAAGTCCCGATGAAAAGGCCCGGGCAACCGGTGGAACTCGCCTCGACCTACGTCCTGCTGGCAGATCCGATGTCGAGCTATGTCTCGGGCGCCACGATCGCCGTCACCGGCGGCAAGCCGATCCTGTAGCAGCGACACGTCCGCGGGCGAACATTGCGACAGGTTCGCCATTCCGGAGCAGACAGCGCCGGAGTCTCGAAGCGAGTGGCGCTTTGTCCGGTGAGTCCGACCGGAAACAGGAGGACCATCCACCATGATCGATTTTACCCGTGCCCGGGACCGAATGGTCGTGTCCCACCTTTCCCGTCGGGGGATCAAGGACCCGGACGTTCTCGAAGCAATGCGACTCGTCCCGCGGGAGGCCTTCGTCGACCCCGGCTTCGAGGAATTCGCCTATGAGGATTCCGCCCTTTCGATCGGCCATGGCCAAACCATTTCGCAGCCCTACATCGTTGCGCTGATGACCGAGCGGGCGGAAGTCCAGCCGGGCGACACGGTTCTGGAAATCGGGACCGGGTCCGGCTATGCGGCAGCGGTTCTCAGCCGGATCGCCGCACATGTCTACACGATCGAGCGCCACGCCGGATTGGCCAAGGCGGCACAACGGCGGTTTGCCGATCTCGGCTACCGCAATATCGATGTGCGCGTCGGCGACGGCACGCGGGGGTGGCCGGAAGCAGGCCCCTTCGACGCGATCCTCGTGGCAGCAGCCGGGCCTGCCGTCCCGCACGCACTCAAGGAGCAACTGGATCTCGGCGGCCATCTGGTAATCCCCGTCGGCCCACCGGAAGACCAGCGCCTCGTCAGGATCGCCCGCGTCAATGCCACCACATTCGAGGAACAGGACCTAGGAGGCGTGAGGTTCGTGCCGCTTGTCGGCGAAGAGGGCTGGGCCGAAGAGCGGACGGCACCCCGCGTCTCGTCACGCCTGCGGCCTCCGCCCACCCTTTCCGAAATGATCGCCGACGCCGCCGAGCCCTTGCCCGATTTCGACGATCCCGCCTTCGGGCGCCTCTTCGATCGCTTCGCAAAGCAAAGGCTGGTGCTGCTCGGTGAGGCAAGCCATGGCACGTCCGAATTCTACCGCGCCCGCGCGGCCATCACCCGCCGGCTCATCGAGGCACATGGATTTACCATCGTCGCCGTCGAAGCCGATTGGCCGGACGCGGCGGCGATCGATCGTTACGTCCGCCACCGCAGCCCGGTCGCGCGGCCGCAGGCTCCTTTCCAACGCTTTCCGAGCTGGATGTGGCGAAATCGCGAGGTCATGGAGTTCACGGAATGGCTGCGCGGCCACAACGAACGCAAGCGCGAGGCCGACCGCGCGGGCTTCTATGGTCTCGACATCTACAATATGCGCAGTTCGATCGCTGCGGTGCTGGAGTATCTCGACGAGGTCGATCCGGAGGCGGCAGCGATCGCGCGCGAGCGCTACGGCTGTCTGACGCCATGGCAGAACGAACCGTCCACCTATGGCCGGGCGGCGCTTAACGCCGGCTTCCGAAAATGCGAGGAAGCGGTCGTCAGACAATGCCGCGAATTGCTGGAGAGGCAGCTCGAGGCCGGGCGCGAAGCGGGCGACGATCTCATCGACGCAGCGCAGAACGCCCGCCTCGTCGCTTCGGCCGAAAGATACTACCGCGTTATGTACTACAGCGGAGCCGAATCCTGGAACATGCGCGACACGCATATGTTCGAGACGCTGCGACACGTTCTTAATGCACGCGGGCCCGACGCGAAAGCAGTCGTCTGGGCCCACAACTCGCATATAGGCGACGCGCGCCACACCGACATGGGCACCGCACGCGACGAGTTGAACATCGGTCAGCTCTGCCGGGAGGACTTCCCCCGGGAAACCGCGCTGATCGGCTTCGGCACACATCGGGGGCATGTTGCAGCGGCGAGCGACTGGGGCGGCGAAATGGAGGTGAAGCCGATCCGGCCCTCGCTCGAGGACAGCTACGAGCGCCTGTTCCACGAAGCGCAAGTCGAGCGCTCCCTCCTCGATTTTTCGCGCGACCGTATGCTTCGGGAGAAGCTGCTCAGGCCGAGGCTCGAGCGGTTCATCGGCGTCATCTACAGACCGGAAACGGAGCGCTTGAGCCATTATGCCTATGCGTCGCTGCCTCAGCAGTTCGATGCCTTCGTCTGGTTCGACGAAACGGCACCCGTCACGCCGCTCGGCCCGGAACATATGGAGCCGGGCGTACCCGAAACATTCCCGTTCGGCTTGTGAGCGTGGGACTGGCGTCGAGAGCGTGAATGCCTACAGCTGCGTCGAGATGATGTTGTCGATCCGAACCGTGCCGCCGATCACTCCCCGCTTCGAGCCCGGCGGTGCCGGCCCCTCCTCGATGACGGTATAGAGCTTTTCGTTACGGAACGCGCTCGCCATGTCGGTTGTGACGCCTTCTGCCGGTTTGGCGTCGATCTCGCGGAAATCCAGTTCCGCCTCGGAAGCAGCCAGGCGGGCATCGCCGCTCGATCTGGCGACCACAGTCACCTCGCCCTGATACGACGCGTTCTGCCAGTTCGGATCGCTGGGTTCCGCCAGCGGCGCCAGCCGAAATATCTTCAGTTCTTCTTGCATGAGCCTGCTCGATCTTATTTTGATGGAGGCGCTGTCCTCGGCTCCACTCCTATTCCGATTGGTCGATCGCATGCGGCGGCGGCTGACCATCTTCTTGGGTTGGCCCGTCGAGGGGGAAAATCGTCCAAAGCGCCGCTACCACTATGAGGAGGACGAGCACTGCTGCGATCACGGTTCTTTGCATCGTACCTGCTTCGATCTGGAGAAAGGCGCGGCGCTGCCACATTCGCTATCAATCGCCGCCAATTGGAATTGTTCCGAATCCGCTCTCACGATTCATCGAGCTAATACGGCGCGGTTCGGAACTTTTCCCAGGGCCATCAGTTGGGTGAGCCGCAAAAAAGAAAGGAACATCCGATGGCGACCGCGAACGAAAATTTGCTGGCTTGGCTTAGGGACGCGCATGCGATGGAAGAGCAGGCGATCACTATGCTTACTAGCCAGTCCAGACGGCTGGAAAACTATCCCGAGCTCAAAGCGCGGATCGATCGTCACCTGCAGGAAACGCGCGACCAGGCCGCAATGCTTGAGGGGTGCCTCGAGCGGCTCAACGGCGGTGCCTCGACCATCAAGGATATTACCGGCAAGATCGTGGCCTTCGGGCAGGGCTTAAGTGGCCTTTTCGTCAACGACGAAGTGGTCAAGGGTTCGCTCGCCAGTTACACGTTCGAGCACATGGAGATCGCCAGCTACAAGATCCTTATCGCGGCGGCGGATTACGCTGGCGATCAGGAAACGAAACGAGTCTGCGAAACCATTCTGCAGCAAGAGGTTGCGATGGCGGAATGGCTCGAGCAGCACGCAGGCGAGATCACCCGCAAGTTCCTCGAGCGGGACAAGCGCGACGTCACGGCCAAGCATTGAGCGTTCCCAAAGCGGCGGCAGCCCCGCGGATCCTTCTGGTCGCGGGCAGCGCGTCAGTCGATCACGCGACAGGTCACCCGACGGAGCCCGCGTTGGAGGTAACGCGGGCTCCTACGATTTCTCGAGCCCTCATACCCGCGCCGCAGCATCTTCGTTCTTGCTGTTATACGCCTCCCAATGACAAAAAAGAACTCCTGGGCGAGCCACGCGGTGAAGCACTGGGCGCTTCTGCGCTGGACACCGCACTCCTTATTGTGTTCAATAAACTCACCTATACATCTCATTGCCTTAATACCTTCCCCGTAGGGCGCGCCGCGCTCGTTTAATTATTTTGGCCTTTGTTGAAGTCATGCGTATCGTTTTCGTTGGAGCAGTCGAAAGCTCCAAAATCGCGTTAGAAGCGCTGATAAACGCCGGTCGAGTTCCTGCGTTGGTGATCACCATCCCTCTCGAGGTGGCGGGGCGCCATTCCGATTTTGCCGATATAGGAGATCTGGCGCGGGCTGCCGGAAGCGCAGTTTGCTACGCCACAGACATCAACGGTCCTGCCGTCCTTGAGGCGATGGCATCGGTCGAACCCGATCTCACGCTTGTCGTTGGCTGGTCGCAAGTCTGCCGCCAGCCGTTCCGGGACATCGCACGAGACGGCACCATCGGCTTCCATCCGGCGGCGTTGCCGCGTCTGCGTGGCCGTGCCGTCATTCCCTGGACAATACTGCGCGGCGAGGAGGTGACGGGTTCAACGCTCTTCTGGCTGGATGAGGGGATCGACTCAGGCCCGATTCTGCTTCAGAGGCTGTTCGCTGTCGCGAGCGACGAAACCGCACGCAGCCTCTATGCCAAGCATACAGCAAATCTCGCCGAGATGGTGGTTGAGGCAGTTGCGCTCGTCGAGGCTGGCAACGCACCGCGAGTGGAGCAGGATCATGAAAAGGCAAGCTATTGTGCGAAGCGAACCGCTGAGGACGGCCTGATCGACTGGAACGCGTCTGCAGCCTCGGTACTTCGCCTTGTGCGTGCCGTCGGCGTCCCATACCCCGGCGCCTTCTCCTTTTACGACGGCGGGAAGATCCGTATCGACGCCGCCGTGCAGATCGAAACCGCCGGTCGCTTTGTCGGTTTGGTGGGCCAGGTTCAAGCCCATACGGAACGCGGCTTCATCGTTCTATGTGGGGATGGTGAATGCATCGAGGTGCTGGCCTGGGCCTCGCCCACTGGCAAACGCCCAGCGGTGCATAGCAAACTACATCGGTGAGCGTTTTCGACGACGCCAATACGTCGACGACACAGGCGCGCAGAACGCGGCGCGGGGTCAAAGACCGCCGCTGACGGCGCGGCGAAACCGTACGAGCCTTTCTCCAACAAGAGGAACTGGCGCGCCCAGCAGAAGCGCAGAACCTTCGCTCATGAGGTAATGGCAAAATAAGACCGCTATCGTAAGCAGATACGGATCGCGCAACCAGGACCATATGTCCGCTGTATTAGGTAGTCGACATTGCCGCACGACTATGCGAATATCGAGGCTGTCGAGCGGGGCACTAATGGCTACGCTGCGCGATTGTGTAAATAAATGGCTTTCAGAGACTGATTTACGGGCTTGGCCAGCACTAACGGCTAAAGCGCGGAGTATTTTTTAAAAGGTTCGCGAGCGTGTCACGCGCATGATGGGGGCCTGTCAAAGATTTCGATCGGACTGCTGTTGTGCTGCCTAGCGATTTTTGCGGTGGCCGGGCAGAACAAGTCTTTGCGGCTTAAATTCTAACCTCTGTCAGCACGCTGGAGCCAAACGGACGCACCAGAAATGGGGGGCGGCGGCTACATGAAGCGAGAACGACATCTGGTGCAGCCAGTTTCGGCGGCGACGGCGAACGACGCAATGACTTTCCCTCATGCAAGGGCGCAACTCGTCACGACCGTCGTTCTTTCGTTGGCGGTCTCGCTCCTGTTTTTCGCAACCACATCGCACGGAATAGGGATCCTACCAGATTCAGTCGCGTACATGCGCATAGGCACCGCGCGTCATTTCGCTCCGCTTTACACCTGGTTGCTGCAAGCCGCGGCACTCACCCAGATCGATCTCGTGGCCGCCGCCTGGTGGCTCAATTGGTTTCTTTATATCGTCAATACGGTCCTGATCCTGCGGTTGCTGTTTCTCGCGCAATTAGGCCCGACCTGGGCTGCATTGGGAACGGCCCTGATCGTTGGTCATCCGGTCTTTGTCGAATTTCACTCGGTGGCAATGACGGAGCCGTTGTTCATCGCGTTGACCCTTGCGTCCGTCCTAGTGTTTCTCAGGGCGATGCAAGACAACCGCGTCGCAAGCGCCGCGCTTGCGGGGGCGATTGTCGGCCTCGCCATGCTGACGCGATTTGCTGCCGCTCCGCTGCTTCCCGTTTTTGCACTCCTGAGGCTCCTCGCCGGCGGCGGAGGCTTTGCGAGACGATTGGTCGATTGTGCTGTGATGACCGCTGCGTGCGGTGCTGTCTTCGGGTCATGGCTGGTCGCGAGTGAGCTGACGTCCGGGGATTCAACCGGACGTTCACTGGAACTGCTGGGCAACACCGACCTGGCATACTGGATCAGGACGGTAGGCTCCGCATCGGCAATGCTTTTGCCGTCTGCGGCGGGGTCGGCCGCGCGCTTCCTGTTTCTTGCCCTCACCAGCGTCGCTGTGGTTTTCGTTGCCGTGTACTACGCTCTCGCATGGCTCCGTCTACCCCCCGAACAACGGGCCCGACCGCAGGCGCTCGTACCCGTCGTGTTCAGTCTCCTGTCGATCCTGTATCTGCTGTTCCTGATTGTGTCGGTAATGATTCAGTATCGACTGAACCTCACCGGACGGTTTCTCCTGCCGCTCTATGTTTTTCTGGCCCTCGCCGCGATGACTCCCTTCGGAGCTGACGGGTTGAGTTTTTCGCGCCGTCGCGAACTCGGGATTGTCCTCGCCGGTCTCGCGGCTGTGATCGGAGCCTCGAATCTCGCCAGGACGACTGTGTTCACCATGTCCACCTATGAAGCGGGCCAGGGATATGCTCACAAAATCTGGTCGACCTCGCCTGTGCTCGCATCCGCGGCAAAATTGCCCGCGAATGCCGCGATCTATTCCAACGCACCGGACTTGATCGAATTCCGGTTGCGGCGCAGCGCGGCGTACCTACCGCGCCGCTTCAGTCATCTGTCTGGCCGGGACGAGGCGAGCATGCCCTTTGCGCAGCAGATGGACGCCATGCGCCGCCGCCTTGCGGAAGGGAACGCCTATGTCGTCTTCGTCTACGGCGTGGACTGGCGGGACTACCTGATCAGTGAGAACGACCTTCTCAATTCCGTTCCACTCGTCGAGGAGGAAACTCTCGCCGACGGGCGGATCTATCGCTCAGTACGCCGCGCGACCGAGATGCAGCTTTTGCCCTGAAACGGGCCGGCTGAGCAACATCGAAATTTGGAGATTGGGTGCACCGAAAAATTGTAACGGGGAGTATAGATCATCATGTTTCAAAAGAAAATTTTTGTGGTTATCCCGGCTTATCAAGCCGCTCTGACACTCGAAAGCGTGTTTGACAGGATCCCGAGGGAAATTTACGAAAAAGACGTCCGCATTGTCGTCGTGAACGACGGCAGTTCCGACGGAACAGGCGATGTTGCGCGCAGAATTGCTCATTCGCGAGCAAACGTGGAAGTCATCGACCATCCTCAGAACAAGGGCTATGCCCAAGCGCAAAAGACCGGTTTTTCTTACGCATTGGCGCAAGGTGCCGACATCGCCGCACTCCTGCACGCCGACGGGCAATATGCACCGGAACTGCTGCCACGTTTGCTCGCGCCACTGGAAAGAGGCGAGGCTGACGTCGTCATCGGGTCGCGCATGCTCGAGCGTGGCGCCCTGAAAGGCGGCATGCCTCTGTACAAGTACATCGCCAATAAAGCGCTCACCGCGATAGAGAACCTCGCCTACGGCCTTCACGTGAGCGAATACCACAGCGGCTATATGCTCTATTCCCGCCGGTGCCTGGAAACCATCCCCTTCGTTCGCCTCAGCGATACATTTCACTTCGACGGCGAGATGATCATGATGGCAGGCAAGCGCAAGCTAAAGATCAAGGAAATTGCGATACCCACGCGATACGCGGATGAAAAGTCACATTTGAAACCGGTACAGTATGGCTTTGATGTACTCAAGATCGTATGGGCCAACTATCGAGGAAAATACGAGTTTAACTGACAAAACTATTTTAGATATAAGGAATTTTGCTATGAGGGTACTCGTTACTGGAGGCGCAGGTTTCGTAGGTTCCTTTTTATGTGAGAACCTTCGCAAATCCGGATACGACATACGAATTTTCGACAATTACGAGCCGCAAGTCCATGCTGGATCGCAGGGCAATCTTGGAGGCCTGTTGCAGCCGAACGGGCTGCCTATGCAGGGCGTCGAGATCGTCTACGGTGACACCCGCAGCACCAGCCAGCTCGACGCCGCGTTGAAGGACGTGGACGCCGTCGTGCATTTGGCCGCGCAGGTCGGGGTCGGCCAGTCGATGTACGAAATTCACCGCTATGTCGACCACAATACGGTCGGAACCGCCGTGCTCCTCGAACTGCTGGCTTCCCGCAGGCACAATGTGAAAAAGCTTGTGGTCGCCTCGTCCATGTCGATCTACGGAGAAGGTGGCGCACGGTGCAGCCATTGCGGCGATGTCACGCCGACGCTTCGTGAGGCGGAGCAGATGAGGCGTGGTGATTGGGAGGTGCGGTGCCCGATCTGCGATCGAACCGCGACACCGATCCCAACCGGCGAAGCGAAGCCCGTTCTGCCGACCTCGATCTATGCCATTTCAAAAAGAGACCAGGAGGAAATGTGCCTGGTCGTCGGCAGAGCTTACGACATACCCTCCGTGGCACTGCGGTTCTTCAATATCTATGGCCCCCGGCAGTCATTGGGCAATCCCTACACCGGGGTCGCTGCAATATTCTCGTCCCGTTTGCTCAACAACCACGCCCCGGTCGTCTTTGAAGACGGCAACCAGACGCGGGATTTCGTTCACGTGAACGACATCGTGCAAGCCATTTCCCTTGCCCTCGCAAAGGACGAGGCGAACGGCCAGGTGTTCAATGTCGGCACCGGTCGCCCGACGTCGATCAAAGAGGTCGCGACTATCCTCGCTCGGAAAATGCGGCGCGACATTGCTCCGCAAATAGAAAACAAGTTCCGAGAGGGGGATGTCCGGCACTGCTACGCCGACATAGGCAAGATCCAGCGGCACCTTGGCTACAAGCCCACTGTCGAGCTCGAATCCGGCATCGAGGACCTGATCGCTTGGGCAGAAGACCAGCAGGCGGAGGACCGGTTCGAGCACGCAGCCGCCGAGTTGGCGAAAAGAGGATTGGCCCGGTGACGGGCAACCATCGAGTTAGAGCACATTTGCGTGGGACCGCGGGTATCGTCGTCAGACTCTCGGCCGCTGGCCGGAGACTGGATTGCCATCCCGCCGGCGAACAGCTTCAGATGAGGTAGCGCTATGGGGCGTCAATTTACAAATCGCGTATTGGTGACTGGGGGGTGCGGTTTCATCGGGTCGCATCTTTGCGAACGGCTGATCGAAAGCGGCGCCGACGTCCTTTGCGTCGATAATTTCTTTACCGGCTCCCGTGCGAACGTAGAGGAACTGTTATCCCACCCTCGATTCGAGTTGCTAAGGCACGATGTGACGATGCCCCTCTATGTGGAGGTCGACAAGATATTCAACCTTGCCTGTCCGGCCTCTCCGGTGCACTACCAGTTCGACCCGGTGAAGACCACGCGGACAAGCGTGCAAGGCGCGATAAACATGCTCGGCCTTGCCAAGCGGCTGAAGGTCAGTGTCCTTCAAGCATCCACGTCGGAGGTCTACGGGGACCCGGCCGTTCACCCCCAGACGGAAGAGTACTGGGGCAACGTCAACCCTATCGGGCCTCGCTCCTGCTACGATGAAGGCAAGCGTTGCGCCGAAGCGCTATTCTTCGATTACAGGCGGCAGCATCAAACGGCGATTAAAGTTGCGCGCATCTTCAATACCTATGGACCCCGTACGCACCCGAGCGACGGGCGTGTTGTTTCGAGCTTTATCGTCCAGGCGCTACTGGATGCCGACATAACTGTCCACGGAGACGGCTCGCAGACGCGGTCGTTCTGTTACGTCGACGACACCGTTGCCGCCTTGCTGCGTTTGATGGATTCGCCGTTTGACGTGACCGGTCCGATCAATGTCGGCAACCCCAACGAAATCTCCATGCGGGAACTGGCCGAGTTGATCATCGATCTTACCGGATCCAGGTCGCGCATCGTGTACCGGCCACTGCCCCAGGACGATCCTTGCAGACGGCGCCCGGATATCTCGCGAGCAAAAGAACAGCTTGGATGGTCACCCAAGATCGGCCTGAAAGAGGGCCTTCTGAAGACGATCAACCATTTCAACGAGCTCCTGCGGCGTCCTAATTCGCAGATGGAACTCGGCGCTTTGTACGAGGCAAATCATGCTTAGCGGACGGGGGGTTGCTCAAGATGCGAAACTTGACGGCTGTACCTCGGCCGAAGAGGCCGCCGCGCTGGGTTTTCGGCCGCAGCCGCTTCCTGCCGGCCACCCCGCAGGCGAATCCTATTCCGACGCAGCACCTCACCTCCGGTGGAATACCGTGCAGCAGTTGCCTCTTGTAGGGAGGGCACTGAGAGCGGTCTTTGCCGTGCGCCTGCTGAGATACGCCTTTGTCGGTGGTTGCGCAGCGTTGCTGCAGGTCTGCCTGTTGGCCTTGTTCGTGGAACTCGCCGGCATGGACGCCTTGGCGGCATCAACGCTAGCGCTGTCGATCTCGGTCATGGTCAACTACGGCCTGCAGCACCGTGTGACATTCAGGTCGAAATCGAAGCACATCGTCGCCGCTCCACGCTTTGTCGTTCTGACGCTCTGCACGCTGGCGGCGAATGCCGTTGTCTTCGACAGCCTTTTGACTGTTCTGCCCTACATTGCGGCCCAGATCCTGACGACTGGAGCTATCTTCCCCGTCAACTACTATTTGAATCGAACCGTGACATTTCGCCTCTGACGATTACGAAATCCATCTGTGCCACGTCTTTAGGAGGCCGTTCGCCGGGCCGAGAGCCGATCGAACACTCAGCGGATCGATTTGCTGGAAAACTATAATTGGGTGGATACATTGGAGGACTATTTACAACTAGTTAATTACGTGCTTTTTTATTATCGAAATCGGATATGCAGGTCATTTTGTGTCGCGATCTAACCCATCGCGACTTCTAATCTTTTGTTGAATTTAATTTATCAAGCCTTTCGAGCCAGTCGACGACAAAGACTTACAGACGCACCGTTCTTTGACCCACCATTAAGCCTCTTGGGGTAGGTGCAGTTTTCGCTCGGCAGCACGGCAGGCTTGCAGATATTAGGAAGGGGCCGTCATGCAGCGTTTTTACGCCGCCGCGAAGGCAGTGCGCGATAATTTCCTAATGTTACCCAGAGGGAGCGCAGCAAAATCATCGGCTAAAATGTTGTTAGCGGTGTGCGGTGCGGCTCTCGACATCGGTTATCGGCGTCTACGGGGCGCCGTTCGCAGCCTACAAAAATACCCCGCCTTGTATATCGCGGACCTTGGCTCCGCAGGTATTGCGCTCGCGGTGGCACTGTTGCTGCGTTACGGCTTTACCGAGCTCAGTGCAAGGCCTGAAACAGCCTCCGTCCTGCTATGGTCCGGCGCTCAATACCTCGCCATTTGTGCATTCATTTTTCCCTTGTCCGGCCTCTACAGCCGAAATTGGAAATATGGCTCCATCTCCGATCTCTTGATCATCCTTCGCGCGGTTCTCCTGACATCGCTGCTGCTTATCTCGCTCCTGTTCTTCTCTACAAGACTGATCGATATGCCGCGAACCGTCGTGCCGATGCAGTCGCTGCTTCTGATCGCCTTCCTCGCCGCTGCGCGGCTGAGCTTCCGCGCAGAGGAAATCACCCAAGCGCGGCCGGGCTTCAAGAATGGGCGCAGCAAGGGCGCGGGCGACGATCACCGAGTCCCGCTGCTGCTCGTCGGAGCGGGCGACGCCGCCGAGCTTTACCTGCGCGCGCTGGCTCGGGATCCGAACGCCACCCACGTGCCGGTGGCCTGTCTCGACAAAAACGCAGACCAGTTGGGGATGAGTCTTCGTGGCGTACCGATCGCGGGGCGGATCGAGGATTTCGAGCAGGTCGTGGCGGAATTGCAGCAACTCGACAAGCGGCCACGTCACGTCGTCTTCACGGAAGCCCCGGCGAACTTTGGTGAAACTGCGTCGGACGAGCTGCTGCGGTCCGCCGAGCGGCTCGGCATTGCAGTGTCGCGCCTGTCGCAGATGACTGAGCTCAGGCGCGCCAAAGGCGACAACCCTTACGAACTGCGGTCGATCGAACTCACCGACCTCCTCGAGCGGCCGCAAGCGGCGCTCGACCGAGAGGCAATCGCCCGTCTTGTTCGAGGCCGACGCGTGCTGATCACGGGGGCCGGCGGCTCGATCGGCAGCGAGCTAACCTCGCAAGTTGCTGCTTGCGAACCGGCGGAGATCGTGCTGGTCGACAATACGGAATACAATCTTTACGCGATCGACATGACGCTCAACGAGACCTTCCCGGAGGTATCTCGGTGGAGTTACCTCTGCAGCGTCCGGCGCAGCCAGCGTGTTGAGGAAATTTTTGAACGGCATCGGCCCGAGCTGGTCTTCCACGCTGCCGCCCTCAAACATGTGCCTATGGTGCAGTTGAACCCGCGCGAGGGCGTCCTCACCAACGTCATCGGCACTATGAACGTTGCCAATGCAGCAAAGAAATTCGGCACACTCGCCATGGTGCAGGTGTCGACCGACAAGGTCGTGAACTCGACGAGCGTGATGGGTGCGACCAAGCGCCTCGCGGAGCTCTATTGCCAGGCGCTCGACCTGCACGGACTTGAAACTGGCAAAGGTCCCCGGTTCATGACGGTTCGCTTCGGCAACGTACTGGGATCAAGCGGATCGCTGATCCCGCTCTTCGAGCGGCAGCTTGCAAGAGGCGGCCCGTTGACCGTCACCGATCCATGCATGACGCGCTTTTTCATGACGATCCGTGAGGCCGTGGAGCTGACGTTGCAGGCATCGGCCTACGGTTTCGAAAAACAGCTCGGACAGGGAGAGATCTTCGTTCTCGACATGGGCGAGCCGGTCAAGATCATCGACATTGCACGCCGGATGATCCGGCTGGCCGGGTTCACTCCGGACAAGGAGATAAAGATCAAGATCATCGGTTGCCGCCCGGGCGAGAAGCTCTACGAGGAGCTTTTCGACGAGACCGACAAGCGCATAACCTCGCCGGTGCCGGGCGTTCTCGGCGCGGTTCCGGAACCTATTCCCTTGCCCACTTTGCGCGACGCGTTCGCCCGCCTTCAGCGCCATGCGGAGCGGGGCAACGATGCGGCCGTCGTGGCGGTCATGCGCGAACTGCTTCCACGCTACGAGCACGAGGCCGGCAATATGAAGCCTTCCGCCGTGAAGAAGCGGGCCTGGCTCCCGCCGAAGAAAAGCAGCAAGGCCGGCGTTTCGCAGCGGCGGCCCGCCTACCACAAGAGCGCCCGCAGCGGACTCCCATTGCCGGACAATTGAAATGGCAGGCGCGGATCGCCTGAATGGCCGCAGGGAACTTTTCCGTCGAAACCCGTCCGACGCCAAGGCGCTCGGCCTCAGAGCCGAGCAACCGAGTGACAACGCCGCATTGCACTTGAGCGCGGTCGCGACAAGCACGCATCGCTTTGCACGCTGGGATCAGTCCGGGGATCCGATCCGGGAGGTCAGCTTTGAGTTCCGCTGAACATGTAGCTCGCATGCATACCGAGGACGTCGCCTGTTTGACAGGCCCGTCCGGTGTTGCATGCCCTCCAGCGCGCAGGCGCGTGATCGCCGTTGTCGCAAGCCTGACGGCGTCTCTAACGATTTTTCGGTTGGAGTTGTTGAAGCGGTTGGCCGGCGCCGGACACGACGTCATAGCCTTCGCTCCCGAGCACGACCCGCGAGTGGAGCAGGCGCTCGCTGAAATCGGCGTGCGTTTCATTCGCATTCCCATGGCCCGAACCGGTCTCAATCCGCTGGAGGACATCCGGACCTTTTGGTCGCTGCGGCAACATTTCAAACGGCTGAAGCCGGACATGATCCTCCCTTATACGATGAAACCGATCATCTATGCCGGCATCGCCGCCCGGACGCTTGGGATAAAGGAACGTTGCTTCCTCGTGACGGGTCTCGGCCACGTCTTTTCAGAGGCGGGCGGTCGCTCATTCAAAGCATTGGCCATCCGCCACCTGTGCGTCCGCCTGTATCGTTTGGCGTTCAAGCGCGCGAGAGTCGTTTTTGTCTATAACGACGCGGATGCAGAAGACGTTCGCCGCTACCGCATGCTGCAAGGCGGCCTCTCGCCGACGATGGTTGCCGGATCCGGCGTCGATCTGGATCACTTTGCCTTTGCGCGAGCAACTCGCGGAGGGCCTGTCTTCCTTATGATTGCACGACTCCTGCGCGACAAGGGAGTGGTGGAATATGTAGAAGCCTCAAGGATCGTGCGTCGCACTTTTCCCAATGCCCGGTTTCAACTGCTCGGCCATTTTGATAGCAATCCCACGGCAATCTCGCGCGAAGAAATCAACAATTGGGTCAGCGAAGGAATATTGGAATATCTTGGGACCACCAACGACGTGCGCCCCTATCTGGAGGCATGCAATGTCTTCGTCCTGCCTTCTTATTATCGCGAAGGCATTCCGCGGAGCATCCTCGAAGCGCTGGCGATCGGAAGACCGGTGATCACGACGGATCTGCCGGGCTGCCGCGATACGGTGCAGGCCGGTGTGAACGGAATGATCGTGAAGCCGCTCGACGTCGTCGCGCTCGCCGAGGCGATGGCATCATTTGCCCGCAATCCGCATCTCGCCGAAAAAATGGGCCGGGCCTCGCGAGAACTCGCGGAGACCAAATTCGACGTGCACATGATCAACCGGATTCTGTTTGCCGGCATGGGCTTGACTGATTGATGGGCTTCCATGGCGCAGCAGATCATACGTCCGATATATGCATGGACAGCGGCGAACGCGGAGCCGCGGCGATGATCATGCATGTCATTACCAACTTCACCGCCAGTGCAGGCGCCGAGACAATGCTCGCGCGCCTCCTTCACGGTTCAGCCGATGAGCGTATTGTGGTCGTTTCGCTGATCGGTGTCTCGGATCGGAACCGCAATCTCGCCGACAATCCGAGAGTTACCTATGTGTCGCTGGCCGCCTCCTCCCTCGCCGCGCTGCCCGGCGCGATCTTGCGGCTCGCGCGGCTCATCCGCAAGGAACGGCCAAATGTGATCCTGTGCTGGATGTACCACGCGATGATCGCTGGGGTGCTCGCGTCCCGCATGGCCCGATGTGGAGCACCGGTTTACTGGAACATTCGTCAGTCCCTGGATGATCCCGCCTCGCTCACGCGCAGCTCCCGCCTCGCAATTGCCGGTGCAAAGCTGCTGTCGAGCCAGCCGGCCGGCATCATCTACAACAGCGCCCGGGCCCTCGAGTTGCATCAGGCCTACGGCTATCAAAACCGGAACATGGTTGTCATTCCGAATGGCTTCGAATTGCCTCAGATCAGTCCCGCTGAGGCGACAACAGTCCGCCGGATCGGTATCGTCGGTCGATTTCATCCGCAGAAGGATCATGGCACGTTCTTCAAAGCCGTAGCTGCCGTTCGCAAGACGCACCCACAGGCAGTCTTTTCCGCCGCCGGCAACGGGCTTTCCCACGACAACCGCGCTGTGATCGACTTGATGATGGAGGCGGGATTGCCGGCGCATGCCGTCGATCTCAAGGGTGAAATCGCCGATATGTCATCCTACTACTGCAGCATCGACGCTTTGGTGCTGTCGTCGAGGACAGAGGGCTTTCCCAACGTCATTGCAGAAGCGATGAGTTATGCGAAGCCGATCGTCACCACGGATGTCGGCGATGCCGCCACCGTCGCGGGTAACGCCGGCATTGCCGTACCCGCACGCGACCCTGAGGCACTCGCCAAGGCGATCCGCGAAATCCTGGACCTTTCGCCGACCGAATATGCCCGCTATGCGCGCAACGCCCGAGAGCGCGTCGAAAATGAGTACGCGATCGCGGCGGTCCGGGCGAAATATGCAAGATTTCTAATGCCTTAAATCATGAATTCGATTGCAATCAGGAAGTGTCGTTCGGCGTATTTCCATGTTACCTTAAGGAATTAGATGAGACGCTTGGCTTTCGCTGGCGTCCTAAGTTCAGTTGAAGGACCATTGATCCTTTCTAAACCAAGTAGTATAATTCTACTTTTCCTTGTGACAAACATGTGTATTCTTGTGATGAAGGCTGACTTTAGGCCGGAGTTCACGTTTGCGCCCCATTCTCAAATTATTGGCCCTCCTGCAAACAGCTAGGAGATGATGATGATTCTAAAGGGAACCAATCTGTCCGACACGATCCGGGGCACTCTGAACGACGACGAGCTTTGGGGCTACGCCGGAGATGATTACCTCGAGGGCGGATATGGCAATGACAAGTTTTTTGGCGGAGACGGCAACGACTTGATCAAGTCTGGTCCGGGCGACGACTATGCCGAAGGCGGAATCGGCAATGACCGTTTTGATGGCGCCCTCGGTGCGGACACATTCATCGGCGGATTGGGCAACGACATCTTTGATGGCGGTGACGGCAACGACACGCTCGACGGTGGCGACGGCCACGACCACTTCTTGGGTGGCGCTGGACATGACAAGATCTACGGTGGAGCGGGCGAAGAGTACATCGACGCAGGCGACGGCAATGACATCATTTATGCCGGCTCAGGCGACGATGGGTTCAACAATCGAATAAACCCCGCAACCGGCCAGCGCACGCAACAGGCAGTGGGAGGCGGTGCCGGGGACGACACGATCTACGGCGAAGGGGGCAATGATGCCCTCAAAGGTCAATCTGGCAACGACCGCGTGTACGGCGGCATCGGCAACGACATCGTTGATGGCGGCGACGGGAACAATTACCTCGATGGCGGTGATGGAAATGACGTGCTCGACTCCGAAAGCGGTATCGACGAGGCTCACGGTGGCATCGGCAACGACAGGATTTCGGTGGGTGCCGGCGACGATCTAGCGTACGGGGATGACGGCGACGATACCTTGTCGGGCGAAGGAGGCGCCGACGTCCTTCACGGCGGCATCGGCAACGACTTCTTATTTTCCGGCGATGGCAACGACACTTTGCGCGGTGACGCCGGGAAAGACACTCTTATGGGCGAGGCGGGAAGCGACACACTTTGGGGTGGCGCCGATTCCGATCGCTTCATCTTCAAGGCGACTCCGGCGCTCAGCGGCCAGGACACCGTCATGGACTTCCAGGACGGCGTCGACCTCCTGGTTATCGAGAAGCTCGGGGTTACCCAGTACTCGAATTCCGGCGCCAAGGGCACCGTCCACGCTTATGACACGACCGGCGGCGACGTGCTGATAAAGGGTTACGACTCTGCTGGCAATGCGTTCTCAATTCTCCTGGACGATCCGAACGGCAATCTCTCGGCGTCCAACATTTCGAAGAGTGATTTTCTCTTCGCCTGATGTGCGATCGCCAAGCCGCTTAAAAGCAAAGGAGGGTGCCGGTAAGACGGCGCCCTCTTTCCAGGCCCCGGCCTTGCGGCGAACCGCCGGCTCAGTGTTGCCCGTTCTGGAAGTCCTTAAAGCCCGTCTCTGCTTTCCATGCTTCGATGCCTTCGCGGAAAGAGCGTGGGTTGTACCCTAACTGCTCCGTCGCCTTGGTGACGTTCAGCGGCGCAAAGCCCGTCATGCTTCCACCCCGCTCGCCTTCGACGTCGACGAGGTTCGGGTCCACGCCGAGGGCCTGGGCGATGATTTGAGCCGCCTCGAGCGACCTGCAGGCGCGCCCGCTGCCTGCATTGAATACCCCGGCCTCCTCTTTCTCGACCGCCCGCAACGCCAGAGAAACCACGTCGTCGACATAAACGAGGTCGGCGCGATATCGCCCCCCGTCCTGTATGACCACGGAACGCCTGCTTCCGAGCGCACGAATGAAAGTCGGCAACATGCCCGTGCCGTGCATGCCGGGACCATAGACGGATGCAAGACGAAGCACGGTCACAGGCATCGCGTATGCTGTCCCGAAGGCCAGCAGGCAAATCTCCGCCGAGAGCTTACTCGCGAGATAATAGCTGGCGCGATGCACCGGAAAGGCAGGACTTGTCTCCGACACCGGCTCGGAGGCGGGCACATAAACCTGCCCCGACCCGAAAAATATAAATCTCTTCACCCCCTGCGAGGCGGCGTCCATCGCGACCCGCAAGGTACCGTTCGTGTTGACCTCGAAGCATCTCGCGGCTTGGTGCGGGTCGCCGAGATCGGCCGGAATATAAGCGGCAAGGTGAAGAATGGCGTCAGCTCGCGTCACCGCCGGCAAGGGCTCGCCAATCGACCACTTCTCGATATGCAAGCGCGAGCTACTTCTTGATGTCACCCGGTCCGGGTCACGAGCCAAGGCCGTAACGCGATAACCCGTTGTAAGCGCTCGATCGATCAGCCTCGAGGCGATAAAGCCTGTCGCACCGGTAACAACGAGCTGCATCGACGTCAGACCCCGCGGTTTCCCGCGAGCCGCCGTAAGCGGGTCGCCCCTGAACGAATATGGACGACACGCTTCAGCTTCTTGCCGTCATGCGCGTCGTAATCCCGGAACCGCTGCACACTTTTGGGCGACATGGATTAAACTTCTTCCTGCAAACGCTCGGGGGCCGTGATCAGCTCACCGGGTCTCACCACGGTCTCCGACCAGTGCCGCAAGATTGTCACCGGCATGATCTCCGGCTGCTCGACCGGCTTTCCGAAGAGCAAATGCCGGATGCACATCTCCACCTCATTGAATCCCGCATGGATTCTCACCGCGGTCGTTCCTGAAAACCGGGCGTTGATCTCGAAAATCCTCGGCACGCCATCGTCCAGACGAAACTGAAAGTTTGCAGGACCGTACGCGCCGAGAGCGTCCGCCGCCTGTGCCATCGCCCTGCTGAGCGCGGGAAAGGGCTCGGCAAAGGCCCGGTAAGTATTGCCGTCCCGCAGGTCTCGGCGCATGACGATCGTCGCGCGACATTTCCCGTCGAAGGTCAGGGTGCCTGCCGTGTATTCACTCGCTTCCGAGCCGACATATTTCTGAATGACGATGCCGGGCTGTTCGGCTATTGCCCGCTTTAGCTGATCCCGGTCGCGCATGATTCCGAAGCCGATCGACCTTGCCCCTATCCGAGGCTTGACGATGAGCGGGAATCCGCACTCCTCGATCAGGACCTCCTCGTCACCTGGCAAACACGAAGGAACGAAGCCCAGTCCCCGCTCCCGGAGAAACTCGGAGGTGAGCCACTTGTCGTTCGCGATGGACACCACATGAGGCGAACTGATGATTACCTTGGTTCCGTAGGTTGTCTCGATCGCCTCGCGATTGGCCGAAAGGATCGGGAGCTCGACATCTGTCCCCGGGATCAGGATGTCTGGCCGTTCCGCACGCAAAAGATCGCCCAGCCGCTCCAGATAGGCAGGATCTTTCGCCATCGGGATAAGATGGGCTGCATCTCCCCAGTAAAGGCCGGCCGAGAGCGGACTCGGATCCCCCACGATTATCCTTGCGTTCAAGGTCGACCGCCGCAGGGCGCGAATGATGCCTTGCCCCAGCAGGGCGCCCGCACCCGTGACGAAGACTTTCATGATCGCCCTACCCCCAATTCAATTAGCTGATCTCTGCAACGGCCCAATTCGCTCAACTTGTGCGCATCGGAACCGATCGAGACAAACGGGTTGATCTCTCCGCACAAGGCCAGAAATGCAGGCATATCTGCCAGGTACGATGAGTTGATCTCGATCGCGATCCCCCGCTCCAGCGTTGCCGTCATCAATGCGCGGAAATAGTGCTCCGGAAAGCGTCCATGCCGCCTCAGGCTCATGCCACCCGGATGCGCCAAAACGTCGATCGGCGCGTTTTTGATCATCCCCATCGATAGCCGGAATTCGATTTCGGCTGTCTCTTCGAAGGACAGCTTGTCGAAATCCAGATAGCCGCCTTTTCCGTCCGGCAAGCGGTGGACGACACCAAGAACGATATCGCATGCGTCGAGCACGGATTGCGACACATCCAGGCTGCCATTGTCGTCCATGGCTTTCGTCTCGCAACCCACATAAACGCGCAAATTATCGAAGCGAGGCGCAGCGGAAAGAATCTCATCCTTAAAGTCAGGAAACCAGGACGTCTCCTCTCGGACATGCTCCGTGAAGGCCAGCTCCGCAAGCCCGCGTTCGCTCGCCGTTTGCAGGACTTCGAGCACCGTCGCCCGGCCATCGGTCCAACTGGTATGGACCTGGAGCTCCACATTCAACTGCTCGCGACTGAGATCCCTAAACCGGGAGAACAGAGGCTTGCGCGGATCCGTATTTCGTTGCGCGTCCATGCTTGTCATGCGCCCTTTGGTAAGCTTCGTTCCGCGTCCATCAGCCGGGGTGCACCCACCGATCGTGCCATAGGTTGAACATCAGAACCGCCCACAATTGCGGTCCCCAGTCGCGGCGGCCGGCAAGATGCGCCTTCCATCGACTGACGATCGGCTCGGCGCGGAAGATTCCATCGCGCTGCAGGCGGGATGGCGACAGCATCTCCTCCGCCCAGGCACGCAGCGGCCCGCGCAGCCAAGCGTTGACGGGAACGCCGAATCCACGTTTTGGAAGATTTATGAATTGTTCCGGCAGTCTTCGGGACAGGAGTTTGCGCAGCGCGGGCTTGCCCGTGGCTTCAGCGAAACACAGCGACCTTGGCGCGCGCCAAGCCAACTCGACAAAGCGGTAGTCAAGCAAGGGAGCCCGCATCTCCAAGCCCACCGCCATCGAAGCGCGGTCCATCTTTACGAGGATGTCGTCGGGCAGATAGTCGACCATGTCGCTGTACATCATCCTGTCGACTGCGCCCAGGCAAGCCGGTATCCGTTTCGAGGTCATAGCCGTCGGAGGCTCTGCCCCGCCCAACACCACATCCGCCGGATGTGACCAGAGCGAACGAAAGTCCAGGTAGCGGGCGTCGGGATCGTCAATCTCCAGAAGCTCGGCAAGTCTTCTTAGCCGTTTGCCCGTTATTTCGTCTTGAACCGAGGACGGACGCGCATGGCGTGCCGCCGCGGCGGCAAATTCCAGCGCCCAGTGTGGGGCGTGCCTTGCTGCACGCAGGGCGACGGCCGGCGTTTTCCTGGCCAGGCGGTCGAAGGCGACCATTTGCCGATAGCGCTTATAGCCGCCGAAGAACTCGTCCCCGCCATCACCCGAGAGCGCCACTGTTACGGTTCTTCGCGCCAACTTCGACACCAGCAGCGTCGGGATCTGCGAAGGATCGGCAAACGGCTCGTCATAGACATCCGGCAATTCGGCCACCATCCGCAGTGCCGTATCAGGTTCGGCCGTAATCTCGGTGTGATCGGTCCCGAGCTGCTCGGCGATGGCTGACGCCAAATCCGCCTCGTTATATTGCTCCTCCACGAAGCGCACGGTGTAGGTTTTCACACGTGACGTCGAAACTTCCTGCATTACGGCCGACACCAAGGAAGAGTCGACGCCGCTGGAAAGGAGGGCGCCCACGGGGACGTCCGAAACAAGCCGCTCGCTTACCGCCCGTTTCAATTCGGCGTCGAGCGCCTCTAAAGCTTCGTCGGGGCATTCGATCCGCTGCGCATGGCCTCTTTCCGCCGCCTCGAACGCATCCCAATAGCTCTTGACCCCGCTCAAAGCGGCCGACGCCGACGCCGGTGGCGTGTCGACCGAGAGGCTCAGCCAGGAGCCATGCGGAAGTTTGAAGATCCCGCGATAGATCGAGTAAGGGGTCGGCACGTAACCGTATCGCAAGAAAAGCGCGGCCGCGTGGGGGTCTATTTCAACGGACCGGAAGGCAGGATGTGCTCTAATGCTTTTCAGCTCGGAGCCGAAAGCAACAGCACTCTTGGATACGCCGATATAGAGAGGCTTCTTTCCTAGGCGGTCGCGAGCGAATATGACTTGTCGGGCGGCGCTGTCGTAAAGAGCAAAGGCGAACATGCCGTTGCAGCGATGCAACGCACTTTCCAGGCCGTAGGCCTCGATCGCCTCCAGGAGCACTTCAGTATCGGAGTGGCCGCGAAAAAGCGAGCCACGCTCCTCCAAAGCGGTCCTCAGTCCAAGGAATCCGTAGATCTCGCCATTGAACACGATCGAGTAGCGGCCGCTGCTCGAATGCATAGGCTGGGCACCCGTGGGAGAAAGGTCAATTATAGACAGCCGGCGGTGACCCAGGCCCACACGGCCGTCGCGATCGAGCCAGATGCCTGAGGCATCCGGTCCACGATGAGCAAGCGCATCAGCCATGCGCGTCAGTCTCTGCGCCAGTTCCTCCCGGCCATGCTGCGCATAATCTATAAGGCCGGCAATTCCACACATGAGAAATTCCTCTTGGCCGTTCGCTGCAAATCGCGTGCAGTACTAAAGTGCCGCCAACGCCGGAGACATGTCCGCCCAGGCGATGAAATGCGGATTTGCGAAGTCGCTGTCCTCGTCCTGCCGCGTCTTGCCGTAGAGCAAGCGCGAGCCGTCCAACCGCACCACCGAACCGCCGGCGGCCTTCAGCACAGCATCGCCGGCCGCCGTATCCCACTCCATCGTTCGGCCGAAGCGCGGATAAACGTCCGCCTTGCCTTCGGCGAGCAGGCAGAATTTCAGCGACGAACCGACGGAAGTGTAGTCCGTTACGCCGTGGCCGACCAGAAACGCTTCTGTTTCGGAGCTGTTGTGCGAGCGGCTGGCAACCGCCGTCAGGGCTGCCCCTCGCATCCGTGCGCGTATCGCCTGCCTCTGCTCGACCTTGAACGCCTGGTCCAGGAAGAGCTTTTCCGCTCGGCCGTCGTCGGCCACATAGGCGCAGCGCTGCGCCGGCGCATAGACAATGCCCGCGATCGGAACATTGCCCTCGACAAGAGCAATGTTGACCGTGAAGTCGCTGCGCCGGTTGATGAACTCCTTAGTCCCGTCTAGCGGATCGACCAGAAAGAAGGTGCCGCCGCTGATGTCGGGAACGCGGCCAGATGCCACGGCCTCCTCCGCAACGACCGGAATATGCGGAAAGGCGGCCGCGAGCCTGTCCAAGATGATGGCTTCGGCTCGCTCGTCGGCCTCACAGACCGGCGAATGGTCGTCCTTGTAGCAAATACTGGGGCCGGCCTCATAAACGTCGAGAATAGCCGCTCCCGCGTCGAGCGCGATGCGTTCAAGCAGTTCGCAAAGAGGTGTCATTCGTCCCCCATCCTCTTGTCGAGGAATTCCTCAATCTTCAGAGCGAGGTCGATCGGCTCGTGACCGACCGTCTGCAGATGCAATTCCGCGTTTTCCGGCACCTCATACGGCGAGGAGACGCCGGTGAAGTTCGCGATCTTGCCGGCGAGCGCCTTCTCGTAGAGCCCTTTAGGATCCCGACGCGCGCACTCCTCGAGCGGCGTGTCTATGAAGATCTCGATGAACTCGCCCTCCTCCATCAATTCGCGCGCCATGCGCCGCTCGTCGCGGAACGGCGAGATGAAGGAGACGAGAACGATCAGACCGGCATCCGCCATGAGTTTGGCCACCTCCGCCACGCGGCGAATGTTCTCGACACGATCCTCCTCGGTGAAGCCGAGATCCCGATTGAGCCCGTGGCGCACATTGTCGCCGTCGAGCAGGTAGGTGTGCTTGCCGCGGGCATGCAGGATGCGATCGAGAGCGTTAGCGACCGTCGACTTGCCAGAGCCGGAAAGCCCGGTGAACCAGAGCACAGCAGGGCGCTGGTTCTTCATCGCGCTGCGCGCGCCTTTATTCACCTCGAGCGCATGCCAGTGGACATTATCGGCCCGCCGAAGCGGGAAATCGATCATGCCGGCGCCGACGGTGGCATTCGTCACCCGATCGACGATGATGAAGTTGCCCGTCGCCCTGTTGTCCTTGTAGGCGTCGAAGGCGATCGGCGTCTGTGTCGAGATGTTGCAGACGCCCACTTCGTTCATCTGCAGCGACTTCGCCGCCTCGCGTGCGAAGCTGTTGATGTTGACCTGATGTTTGAGCGTGGTCACCGCCGCGCTCACACTGTCCGTCTCGGTCCTGAGGATGTAGCTGCGCCCCGGGAACATCGGGTTGGCGTCGAACCAGATCACATGCGCCTGGAACTGGTCGGCCACGAATGGCCGTGCGGCCGGGGGGACCAGCATGTTGCCGCGCGAGGCATCGACCTCGTCCGCAAGGACGAGCGTGACGGCCTCACCCTCCCCTGCCGTAACGAGGTTCCCGTCATAGGTGACGATCGCGTTGACGGTCGTTCGCTGTCCGGATTTTGCGACGACGACCGGATCGCCGACGGAAACCCTGCCGGAGGCGACTTGGCCTGCATAGCCGCGGAAGTCCGCGTCCGGCCGCATGACCAGTTGCACCGGGAAGCGGAGTGGCTTCTCCCGGACGGGTGGATCGAGTTCCACCGTCTCCAGATATTCGAGCAGCGCTAGGCCCCTGTACCACGGCGTGTTTACCGATGCCGAGATGACATTGTCTCCGTAGCGCGCCGAGATCGGGATCGGCCGGATGCTGGCAAAGCCGAGTTCCTTTGCAAAAGCCATATAGTCGGCGACGACTTCGTCGAAGACTTGCTGGTTGAAGTCTACGAGGTCGATCTTATTGACCGCGAGCACGACGTGGCGGATGCCGAGCAGCGAGGCGATGTAGGAATGGCGCCGCGTCTGCTGCAGGATGCCCTGGCGGCTATCGATCAGGATGATGGCGAGATCCGCCGTCGAAGCGCCGGTCACCATGTTCCGCGTATACTCCTCGTGGCCGGGTGTGTCGGCGACGATGAATTTGCGCTTCGACGTGGCGAAATAGCGGTAGGCGACATCGATGGTGATGCCCTGTTCGCGCTCGGCCTCAAGCCCGTCGAGAAGAAGGGCCAGATCGATCTCCTTGCCGTTGGCGGTACCAGGCGGACCGACGCGTCCGAGGTTTGCCAACTGGTCCTCGAAGATCAGTTTCGCGTCGTAGAGCAATCGTCCGATCAGAGTCGATTTTCCGTCGTCGACGGAGCCGCAGGTGATGAATCGGAGGATCGACTTGTTGTCGTGCTCGGCCAGATGCGCCTCGATGTCATGCGGCGGTATGGATTGAACATACGACATCAAAAGTACCCCTCCCGCTTCTTCTTCTCCATTGCCCCGACTTCGTCGGTGTCGATCAGGCGGCTCTGCCGTTCCGACGTCCGCACCGTCAGCATTTCCCGCAATATGTCCGGAACCGTGGCAGCCTCGGACTCGATCGCACCGGTCAGCGGATAGCAGCCGAGCGTCCGGAAACGTACGAGGCGCTCAAGGACTTCCTCCTCGGGTTGGATCGGCATGCGGTCATCGTCCACCATGATCAGCATGCCATCGCGTTGCACGACCGGCCGCCGGGCCGCGAAATAGAGCGGCACGATCGGAATGTTTTCGCGCAGGATGTATTGCCAGATGTCGAACTCGGTCCAGTTGGAGAGCGGGAAGACCCGCATCGTCTCGCCCTGGCCGACCCGCGTGTTGTAGGTCTTCCACATCTCGGGGCGCTGACGCTTCGGGTCCCAGCCGTGCTGGGCGCTGCGGATGGAGAAGATGCGCTCCTTGGCCCGCGACTTCTCCTCGTCACGGCGCGCGCCCGCAAGAGCCGCGTCGAAGCCGTACTTCTCCAGGGCCTGCCTCAGCGCCATCGTCTTCATGACGTGGGTGTGGACGTTGGACCCGTGCGTGAAGGGGCCGATCCCCTGATCGATCCCGTCCTGATTGACGTGGACCAGAAGGTTGAAACCGAGTTCGTGCGCCATCCGATCACGGAACTCGATCATGTCCCGGAACTTCCATTTCGTATCCACGTGTAGGAAAGGAAAAGGCGGTTTGGCCGGATAGAACGCCTTCATCGCCAGGTGCAGCAAAACCGAAGAGTCCTTGCCGATGGAATAGAGCACAACCGGGTTGGAAAACGTTGCAGCGACTTCTCGAATGACGTGAATCGCTTCGGCTTCAAGTCGCCGAAGATGGGGAAGAGACATATCGCAATCCCTCTGATTTTAAATAATAAAAATGCTTGTATGCGAACAAAAAGATCGTCGCCCGCCAATGATCGCAGGCGCATTTCAAATAATTGTGCAGCAGCTAAACGTGATCCCGCCGACTAGGCCGCATTTAAGCGCCATATCGCTAATATTTCAAGTAACAATAGCAATCCTCTTTTTCGCAAGCGGCGCGCGACGTGGCCGCACGTCTGCTGCGATCAGGGCGCGGCCGTCACCCGCGTCTTCAGGATCGCCGAAAACCGCGGATCGAACGTCCGACTGATTGGTTCCGCCGCTGCGCCGATCGCGACCGCCCAGGGGTCGGTGAAGCCCAGTTGCAATCGTGGCGCGCTCCGCCCCCGCCGCTCGGCGATCGAAGGGAGCAGAGGATGGAGAGCGTCGAGGAGGAGGTCGGCGAGGCCCGGCGGCATGCCGCCGCACAGGATGACCGTCTGTGGATCGAAAACCGTCTCGAGAATCTGGACGGCGGCCTGGAGTTCAAAGGCGGCATCGGCAATCCACGCTTTCACGCGCTGATCCGGCATGCGGGCCTTGGCGTCGATGTGGTCGTAGAGGTCGGGATCGGCGGGGTCGAGATCGAGGGCCTTGCAGAGCGAGGCGATCGACGTCCTGTGTTCGAGTGGTGCCCTCGCGTCATCCGCCCCGCCACGCGGCCTGCTGAGGATCATGCCGATCTCGCCGGCGTTTCCATTGGCGCCGCGGTAGAGCTCACCATTGAGGATCAGCCCGGCGCCAAGCCCGTATCCGAGATAGATGCAAAGGGCGTGGTCGAGGCCGTGGGCGGCGCCGACCATCTTTTCCGCCGTTGCCGCGGCCGCCGCGTCGTTCTGCAGGCGCACGTCGAGGGCCGTCCCGGTTGATAGTGTCTCCACCAAAGGAAAACTCTGCCAGGCGGCCATCATCCAGGGGTCATCCTGGTCGGCAGCAATGCCGAATGGCCCGGGCATGGCGACGCCGAGGCCGACGAGGCGATCCTTCGATTTCGGCGCGGCCTTCACGAGAGCGCGCCGGGTTTCCTCGATCAGGGCAAGAACGGCCTCTGCGCCCTTTTCCGGTCCGCCGGCAGGCAGGTTCGTCTCCTTGCGCGTAAGCACCGTGCCGACGAGATCGACCGCAACGGTGCGCGTCACGTGCCTATCGATTTGAAGGCCGATGGCAAAGGCTCCTTCCGGCACCAGCCGATAGGGGGTCGAGGGCTGCCCCCGCCCCCTGCGGACGGCCGCGAGCGACGTGACAAGCCCGTCATTCTCCAGCTCCTCGATGATGTTGGAGACGGCCTGCTTGGTCAGTGCCGTCGCCCGCGCGAGATCGGCCCGCGAAAGCTGCCCGTTCAGCCGCAAGGCATCGATCATGACGCGCCGATTATGGGCGCTCGCCCCCTCCTGATTGGTGCCGCTCTTTGCCCGGATCGGGCGCATCTCGTTCATCCCGCAAATCCCACTTGACACATCTAGAATATTGAACAAGAAATTAGTCAAGACAATTGACTTAATAAGAGGTCGAAAGAACCTCAGGGGAACGAAAGCGGTCGCCAAGCGAACGCAAACGCTCCGATTGATTTGTCGACGGCCGTCGCGGGAAGCGGCGGATTTCTGGCATTCGGCGCGCGCATTGGCAGTGCGCCGGGAAGACTGAAGCAGTCAGCAAATGGAGGCGACAATGTTGAAATCCATACCCAGTGCCTTGCTCGGCGCGACGCTCGCCGGCGTTGCACTCACCGGACACGCCTATGCGGAGACTACGCTCAACGCCCTTTTCATGGCGCAGGCCGCCTATAGCGAGGCCGATGTCCGCGCCATGACAGAAGCCTTCACCAAGGCGAACCCGGACGTAAAGGTCAATCTCGAATTCGTCCCCTATGAGGGCCTGCACGACAAGACGGTGCTGGCGCAGGGTTCCGGCGGCGGCTACGACGTCGTCCTCTTCGACGTGATCTGGCCGGCGGAATACGCGACCAACAACGTGCTCGTCGACGTCACGGACCGGATCACGGAGGAAATGAAGAAGGGTGTCCTTCCCGGCGCCTGGACCACGGTGGAATACAACGGCAAGCGCTACGGCATGCCGTGGATCCTCGACACCAAGTATCTCTTCTATAACAAGGAAATCCTTGAGAAAGCCGGCATCAAGGAGCCGCCGAAGACCTGGGACGAGCTTGCCGAACAGGCAAAGACGATCAAGGAAAAGGGCATCCTGGAAACGCCCATCGCATGGAGCTGGTCGCAGGCGGAAGCGGCGATCTGCGACTACACGACGCTCGTCAGCGCCTATGACGGGAAGTTCCTCGAGGGCGGCAAACCCGCCTTTACCACGGGCGGCGGGCTCGACGCGCTCAACTACATGGTTTCGAGCTATACCTCGGGCCTCACCAATCCAAACTCGAAGGAATTTCTCGAGGAGGATGTGCGCAAGGTATTCCAGAACGGCGAAGCCGCCTTCGCGCTCAATTGGACCTACATGTATAATCTCGCCAATGACCCGAAGGAGAGCAAGGTGGCCGGCAAGGTCGGCGTTGTGCCGGCACCCGGAGTCGCCGGCAAGAGCGAGGTTTCCGCCGTCAACGGCTCCATGGGGCTCGGCATCACCACCACCAGCAAGCATCCGGAAGAGGCGTGGAAATACATCGTCCACATGACCTCGCAGGAGACGCAAAACGCCTATGCCAAGCTCAGCCTGCCGATCTGGGCCTCCTCCTATGAGGACCCAAGCGTGACAAAGGGCCAGGAAGAGCTGATCGCCGCCGCGAAGCGCGGGCTTGCGGCGATGTATCCGCGACCCACGACGCCCAAATATCAGGAGCTCTCGACCGCCTTGCAGCAAGCAATCCAGGAAGCGCTTCTCGGCCAGGCTTCGCCGGAGGATGCGCTGAAGAGCGCCGCTGAAAACAGCGGGCTCTGACGGCCTGTTTCCCCCGGACGAGCAATCGTCCGGGGGCGCCGAACGCCCCGGGCGCAGAAGGTGAAACCACGTCCATGGAGCGGCTTACCGCCAGGTTCTGCCCTAAGTTCTTAAATCCACATGCTTGCCGGTCGGGTCAACCGAGCTCGCCCGCATCTTGCAGGCGCCAAAAGGTGTAATTCATGTCCGGCACCTGGATCTCAACACGCGCGTGGCTCATGATGCTGCCGCTCCTGGTGGTCATGGTTGCTGTCATCGGCTGGCCGCTCGTCGATACGGTGCGGCTCTCCTTCACCGATGCGAAGCTTGTCGGCACCGAAGGCGGCTTCGTCGGCGCCGACAACTATGTGAAAATGCTGACGGGCTCGAACTTCCAGCGGGCGCTCATCACCACCTCCTGGTTCGCGGTCGTCTCAGTCGCCGCCGAAATGGTGCTCGGCGTCCTTGCCGCACTCCTCCTCAACCAGCAATTCCGCGGACGAACCGCACTTCGGGCGCTGATGATCCTGCCCTGGGCGCTGCCGACGGTGGTCAACGCGACGCTCTGGCGCCTGATCTACAATCCCGAGTACGGCGCGCTCAACGCGGCGCTCACCCAACTCGGCCTTCTCGACAGCTACCGCTCATGGCTCGGCGAGCCGGGTACGGCCCTCGTTGCGCTGATCGTCGCCGACTGCTGGAAGAACTTTCCGCTGGTGGCGCTGATTGCCCTTGCCGCGCTCCAGGCCGTCCCTCGCGATATCACCGCAGCCGCGCTCGTCGATGGCGCCGGCTCCCTCAATCGTTTCCGTTTCGTCATCATGCCGTATCTTGCCGGTCCTTTGCTCGTGGCGCTGGTACTGCGCACGATTGAGGCCTTCAAGGTCTTCGACATCATCTGGGTAATGACGCGGGGCGGGCCGGCAAACAGCACTCGCACGCTCTCGATCCTTGTTTACCAGGAAGCCTTTTCCTTCCAGCGGGCAGGCTCGGGCGCGTCGCTGGCGCTCATCGTCACCCTGCTCGTGACCATTCTCGCCGTCGCCTATGCGGCGCTGCTACGCAAGGCTGCGGGAGCTTCGTGATGGAACGCCAAAGCCGCCTCTTTTCCTTCTTCGTCCATGTGTGCGCCCTCGCTCTCGCCGTCGTGATCCTGGCACCGATCATCTGGCTCTTCGTCATGAGCATTTCGCCCGCGGCCGATCTTTCCGCGAAGCCTCTCAACTGGTGGCCGAGCGAGGTCGATCTTTCCCGCTATCGCACGCTTCTGTCAGCCGTCGAGAACAGCGCCGGCGCAGCCTTCATCGCCTCGCTCCTCAATAGCCTGAAGGTCGCCGGGATGGCGACGCTTGCTGCGATCGTGGTCGCGGTTCCTTCCGCCTGGGCCGTGTCGCGCACGCCGACAGTCTCCTGGTCGCTCTACGCCGTGATCGCCACCTATATGCTGCCCCCCGTAGCGCTTGCCGTGCCGCTCTATATGGGCCTCGCCTATCTTGGCCTGCTCAACTCGGTCTTCGGTCTGGCGCTCGTCTATCTCACCATTCTCGCGCCCTTCACGACCTGGTTGCTGAAGTCGGGCTTCGATTCCATCCCGCGCGAGATCGAGAGCGCGGCGATGATCGACGGCGCCCGGCTCGACCAGATCCTCAGGCTGCTGACGCTACCGCTTGCCGCCCCCGTGATGGCGACCTCGGCGCTTTTCGCGTTCCTGCTTGCCTGGGACGAATTCTTCTACGCGCTGCTCTTCACCTCCGATCTGCGCGCCAAAACACTCACCGTCGCCATTGCGGATCTCGCCGGCGGCCGTGTCTCCGACTACGGGCTGATCGCAACCGCCGGCGTGCTTGCCGCCCTGCCCCCGGTGCTGATCGGTCTCGTCATGCAAAGAGCGCTGATTTCCGGGCTCACCAGCGGCGGGGTAAAGGGATAACCATGAGCGTATCAAAGGATCGCCCGGCGGGGCTCATCGCGATCGATCGGGAGATGGCGCGCCAGCACGCCGACGCCATCGCTTCCTATGAACGAGCGACCGCTCTTGCCCAGCGGCTAGCTGCCTCGCTGATATCGACCGGCCGGCTTCTCCTTCTCGGCATGGGCGGCTCGCACGCCGTCGGTAGGGCCGTCGAGCCGCTTTATCGCGCGCTTGGCGTCGACGCGGTGGCCCTGCCGCTCTCCGAACAGCTCGGCCAGCCGCTTTCGATCGAAGACAAGACCATTCTCGTCACCTCGCAATCCGGCGAGAGCGCCGAAGTGCTGCGCTGGTTGAGGGAGACGAACGGCGGTACGCCCGAGACATTCGGGCTGACACTCGAAGAGGATGCTTTGCTGGCGAGGGCTGTACCGTCGCTTATCGGAGCAGGCGGCACTGAGCGGGCATTTGCAGCGACACGCAGCCTGACGGTGACTTTCGCACTGCATCTCGCGATTCTCGCTGCCCTCGGCGCCGAACCGGCCGAAGCACTTCGTGCCCTCGAGAGTCCCGAAATGCCGGCAATCGACGGCGCCCTTGCGGCGCTCGCCGATGTCGGCGCCATCGTCACCTCCGGCCGCAGGCTGCAGGGGCTCGCGGAAGCGATTGCGCTGGGTCTTACGGAACTCTCGCGGCTTCCCTGCCTTTCGCTCGAGGGCGGACAGTTGCGGCACGGGCCGATGGAAATGCTTGGGCCCTCCGTAGGCGTCGTGCTCTTCCGAGCCGCCGATCCGACGGCCGGGCTCGTCCAAGCGATGGCGGCTTCTGCCGCCGGGGCCCGTTCGCCGGTCGTCGTCTTCGACGCTTCGGGCGAACCGCCGATCGAAGGCGTCACGACGATTGGTTTCAAGCGGGCAACAGGAATGGCCGCCATCTTGGCAATGTTGCCCGTGGCGCAATCGCTGATGGTCGCCTTCGCCGACGCCCGTGTCGAGAATGCCGGCACGCCGGTGCGGTCCACCAAGGTCACCCGGAGCGAATGAAATGCGTCCGCTTGCAGCCATCGGCAACGTCAATGTCGACCTCATCCTCGGTCCCGCCGAGCCCTGGCCGAAGGCCGGCACCGAGATCATCGTCGATCACGACGAGCTGCGCGTCGGCGGCTGCGCCGGCAACAACGCGCTTGCCTGGGATTCGCTCGGCGTCGACTACGAGATCGCCGCCAATGTCGGTAACGACCAGTTCGGCGCCTGGCTGAAGGAGGCCTTCGGCGAACGGTCTCGCGATTGGCCGGTGGAAGCCGTCGGCACAACGCTTTCGGTCGGCATCACCCACCCCGACGGCGAGCGCACCTTCTTTACGACCCGAGGTCACCTGCCGCTCTTCAGCTTTCAAGAAGTGCTCTCGATGCTCGACGGAAACCGGCTCGGCGGCGGCTATGCGCTGCTCTCCGGCTCGTTCCTGACCGATGCGCTGACGCTCGCCTATGACGAGCTTTTCAATTGGGCGGACGAGCACGAAGTCGCCGTGGCACTCGACACGGGCTGGCCGATCGAGGGTTGGACGGAGGCGAACAGGCTCAAGACTCTGAGCTGGTTGAAGCGCTGTCATTGCGCGCTTTTCAACGAGGTGGAGACGACCATGCTGACGGGGCAATCCGATCCGGCCGAGGCGGCAGCCAGGTTAAAGGGCGCGATGCCGGCCGATGCAATCGTCGTTGTCAAACGCGGTCCGCAGGGCGCGCTTGCGCTCGCCGCGGACGGGCAGGCGTTTTCCGTCGCAGCACCGCGGGTCAAGGTCGTCGATACGATCGGCGCCGGCGATGTCTTCAATGCCGGCTTTCTGGCGGCGCTTGCCGCCGGCATGCCGCTCGAAGCCTGCCTCAGGACCGGCGTCGCCGTCGCCTCAGAGGCGATTTCCACGCTGCCGCGCAGCTATGGCAAACCCCTTTCTGCCTTTATCGAAGAAAGTCAGCGATGAGCGCACTCGAGATCCGCAACATCCACAAGCGCTATGGCGAGGTGGAAACCTTGAAAGGCATCGACATCGCACTCGATAGCGGCGAGTTCCTGGTGCTGCTCGGCTCGTCCGGCTGCGGCAAGTCCACGCTTCTGAACATCATCGCCGGACTGGCCGAACCGAGCGGCGGCGACATCCTGATCGGCGAGCGCTCCGTCCTCGGGGTCCATCCCAAGGATCGGGACATCGCGATGGTGTTCCAGTCCTACGCGCTCTACCCGAACATGAGCGTCGCCCGCAACATCGGCTTCGGGCTCGAGATGCGCAAGGTACCGCCGGCCGAGCGCGAGAAGGCGGTGCGTGAGACGGCGAAACTGCTCCAGATCGAGAATCTGCTCGAGCGCAAACCGAGCCAGCTTTCCGGCGGCCAGCGCCAGCGCGTCGCCATCGGCCGGGCGCTGGTGCGCAATCCGCAAGTCTTCCTCTTCGATGAGCCGCTCTCCAATCTCGACGCCAAACTCAGGATGGAGATGCGCACCGAACTCAAGCGCCTGCACCAGATGTTGAAGACCACCATCGTCTACGTCACCCATGACCAGATCGAAGCGATGACGCTCGCAACCCGCATCGCCGTCATGCGCGACGGCCGGATCGAACAGCTCGGCACGCCCGAAGAGATCTATGACCGGCCCGAGACACTCTATGTCGCCGGCTTCGTCGGCTCACCGCCAATGAACATCCTTGACGCCGAGGTGACCGGACGTGGGCTGAAGCTCGACGATTGCGAGGAAATCCTTCCGCTGCCGGCGAGCTTCAAAAGCGCCGCCGCGGGGCGACCTGTCAAGGTCGGCATCCGGCCGGAAGTCCTGCGGCTCGCGGCCGACTCACCGCGCCCGAGATTGATGGCGCGTGTGGAGGTCGTAGAGCTGACGGGGCCGGAACTCGTGACCACGGCAATAGTCGGTAAACAGCGCATCATCGCGTCCCTACCACCGCGCACGGCGCTGAGCATGGGATCAACTCATGCCTTCACCTTTGACGAGGCCGCGCTGCATCTCTTCGATCCGGGCAGCGGCCGCTCGCTTCGAGCAGCATAACCGCCGTCTTCAACTTTGACTGCAGCAGTCAGCGGCTTGAGGCGGTCCGCGCCGCCGACGCGTGATCCTGCCGGTAGCCGAGCTTCTCCGATAGCTCGCTCGCCCCATCGATCAGCACGCGAAGATAGGTCTCCCGATTGCGCAGACCGTCCTCCTTCGGTGCGACGAGGCAGAGCGTCGCGACGCAGATCCCTTCCGCGTCATAGACGGGCACGGCAAAGCAGTGAGTGAAGCTGTCGACGATGCTGTTGAAGGTGAAATAGCCATCCTTCTTGGCCTGACGGACCTGGGCGATGAACTCGGATGGATCGAGGCGCCTGCCGCTCGGCAGCACGAAATCCTCTTCAGGGATGAAGGCCAGTATCTCCTCGTCGTTCATATGGTCGACGAGGAGGCGGCCCGAGGCGGTCCACGGGATCGCAACCGGCTCACCGATATTGGTGGAGATGCGGAACGGGCGGTTGCCCTCGTTCATCAGCACGACGGCATATTTGTTGCCTTCGAGCTGGCACATCTGGGCCGTTTCACGCGTTTCTTCGGCGATTCGGGCCAGCAAATGCTCGCACTCGCGCATGAGGTCGAACTGCTCGGCATAAGCCGCGCCGAGGAAATAGAGCTTGCGGCCGAGAAAGACGCGGCCGTCATCGCCGCGGTATTCTATCACGCCTTGGCGGAGCAGCAGATTGACAAGTTCATAGACCGAAGATCGCGGCGCGCCGATGCCTTGCGCGATCTCGTTCGGGCGCAATGGTTGACGCTGCAGACGCAGATAGTCGAGTATCTCGAAGGCCCGATCGAGCCCCCGCGCCCTGCGATTGATGGTATCTGCCGCTTCCGCCATCGCACCCTCGATGTCAATTCGTGAAGGCCCGTTCAGATGCGGGCCGGATTCACCTCATTTAACCTTGTAGGCGACGCAGTCAACTTCGACCTTGCAGTCGACCATCATGCGCGATTGAACGCAGGCGCGCGCCGGCGGATGCTTGCCGAAATATTCCGCATAAACACCGTTGAAGGTCCAGAAGTCGCGCGGATCGTCGAGCCAGACGCCGACACGGACGACGTCTTCGAGGCCATAGCCCGCCTCATTGAGGATGGCGATCATGTTCTCGATCGCCTTGCGGCTCTCGGCAACGATGCCGCCGGCGATGATCTCGCCCTTTTCCATGGCGACCTGCCCCGAAACATAAAGCCAGCCGTTCGCCTCGACGGCGCGCGCAAAGGGCAAGGGCTGCTTGCCCGCACCGGTTTCGCCCGTTCCATAACGCTTGATCGTCACAATACACTCCACTTCTTCATCGCACGGTTTGTTTAGTTGAACGTCGAGGTCTTCAGAAATTCCGTCAGCCGCTCGGTCTTGGGCTTCAGGAACATTTCGCGAGGATCGCCCTCCTCGCCGATGCGCCCTTGGTTCATGAAGATCACCCGGGACGACACCTCATAGGCAAAGCGCATCTCGTGGGTGACGATGAGCATACTCATGCCGTCCTCGGCGAGCCCCTTGATCACCTGCAGCACCTCGTTGACGAGTTCGGGATCGAGCGCCGAGGTCACCTCGTCGAAGAGCATCAGCTTGGGATTCATGGCGATGGCGCGCGCGATCGCGACGCGTTGCTGTTGGCCGCCTGAAAGCTGGCCCGGATAGTGATCCTTGCGCGAGAGCAGGCCGACGCGGTCGAGCCATTTCTCCGCCAGTCCCCTCGCCTCGTCGCGGCTCATCTTCTTCACCTTGACGAGCCCCAGCATGACATTGCCTGCCGCGGTCATATGCGGGAAAAGGTTGAACTGCTGGAAGGCCATGCCGGTGAGCGCGCGCTGGCGGGCGATCTCCCGCTCCGGCTTGCGGCGCCGCACGCCGCCCACCGTCTCGTAGCCGATTTCCTGGCCGTCGATCGAGATCGTGCCGCCCTGGAACTCTTCCAGCATGTTGATACAGCGAAGCATCGTCGTCTTGCCGGAGCCACTGGAGCCGATGATGCTGATCACCTCACCCTGGCGCATAGAGCAATCGACGCCCTTCAGCACCTCGACCGTGCCGTAGCGCTTGTGAAGATCGCGGATTTCAAGAAGATTGGTCATCAGATTGCGAAGCCTCACGACGGAACGGCGGTCTTGCGCTCGACGAAACGACCGAAGCGCTCGATGCCGTAATTGATGACGAAATAGAGGAAGCCTGCGAAGAAATAGAATTCGAGGCTCATGAAGGTGCGCGAGATCACCTCCTGCGTTCGCAGGAGCAACTCGCCGACGCCGATGATCGAAAGCAGTGTCGAGGCCTTGACCATCTCGGCCGCCGTGTTGACCCAGGCGGGCAGCGCCTGGCGCAGCGCCTGTGGCCCAAGCACATAGGCGAAGGTCTGCGGAAAGGTGAGCCCGATCGCCTTGGCGGCCTCGGTCTGGCCCTTGGGGATCGCCTGCAGCGCACCGCGCACCAGTTCGCCGACATGTGAACTGCAGAAGACGGCAAGCGCCAGCACGCCTGCCTGGAACGGGCCGAGATCGATACCGACGGTGCTCAACACATAGTAGCTCGCAAGCACCAGCACGAGCACCGGCGTGCCGCGGATGAAGTCCGTATAACCCCGCACCAGCCACTGAACCGGCCTATAAGCATAGACGAGTGCCAGTCCGACGAAGATGCCGAGGACCGTACCGGCCACAATCGAGAGAAGTGAAATCGAGATCGATACGCCGAGGCCCTTGAGGAGCGGAATGCGGGCGACCCAGAGCTGATCGAGAAAACCGAAATCCATGGCGATCACCTCGGCACGGCGAGACGCCGCTCGACGGCCCGCATCAGCGCGGCCAGCAGCGAACAGGTTGCGACATAGAGACAGCTTGCCACGATCCAGGTCTCGATCACGCGGAAGGTCTCGACATTGATCTTGCGCGCCTCGAAGGTCAGTTCCGGCACGGCGATCGCGGCCGCAAGCGACGTGTCCTTGAAGAGCGAGATCATCGTGCTGCCGAGCGACGGCAGAACGTTGCGCAGCATGAGCGGAATGATGATGGAGGTGCGGATCTGCATTTCGCTAAGCCCGATCGCGAGCCCCGCCTCGCGCTGCCCCGGCGGTATGGCAATGAGGCCACCGCGGAACACTTCGGCGAGATAGGCGCCGGAATAGATCGCGAGCGTCACCACGAAGCTCTCGATCTTGCCGAGGCGCACACCGAGTTCCGGAAGGGCGAAATAGCTGAAGAGCACGAGAACGAGGATCGGCGTGTTGCGGATAATCGTGACATAGAGGCCAGCGGGCTTGCGCAGCACGACGCTCTTCGACACTAGCCCGAAGGCGGTGATCAAGCCGATCACACAACCGGCGAGAATCGCGACCAACGCCAGCCCGAGACTGAGCGCCAACCCCTGCAAAAGAAGGTCGAACGAGCGCCAGACAGCCGCGAAGTTCAATGAATAGGTCATGGACGTGCCATAGCTTAAGCAAAGCGAAAGGCGGCGCCGCCGACCGGCGGAGCCGCCGATGGGCTTACTTGTACTCGATCGGGAAGCCGATCTGCGGCGGGGTCAAATCCTTGCCGAACCAGGTCTTGAAGGATTTCGCATAGAAATCGAACTCGACGCCCGTCATGGCTTCGTGCAGGGCGGTGTTGACGAAATTCAGCCAATCCTGATCGCCGCGCTTGACGCCGCAGGCATAGGTCTGCGGATTCCAGCCGTGTCCGGCATCCTTGTAGCGGCCGGGGTTCTGGGTCATGTACCAGGCAAGCGAGGATTGATCGGTGGCAGCGGCATCGGCACGGCCGGATTCGAGCGCCTGGTAGATCAGATCCTGGGACTCGTACTGATCGACGGTCGCCTCGGGCAGAGCCGCGTGCACCATGTCTTCCGCATAGACGTTCTGCAGCACCGAAACCGTGACCGAGGAACCTGCCGCCTTCAGCGCCTCGTAGTCGGCATATTTGCCATCGCCCTTCAACATCAGGCCGACGCCTTCGCGATAATAGGGAATGGTGAAAGCTATCTGCTGGGCTCGCTCGCCCGTGACGGTCATGAACTGGCAGGTGATGTCGACCTTGCCGGTGGTGATGTTCGGAATGCGGGCATCCGACGACTGGTTGACGAACTCGATCTTCTCCGGATCCCCGAACAGCGCCTTGGCGATGATGCGGCCCATGTCGACGTCGAAGCCCTGCAGCTTGTCCTCGGCACTCTTGAAGTGCCATGGCGCGTTGGTGCTGCCGGTGCCGAGTATGAGATGGCCGCGGGCCAGAACCTCGTCGAGCTTGCTTGACGGTTGCTGCGCATGGGCGGGCGTGCCGGCCAAGGCTGCCACGGCAAGGCTCGCGGCGATAGCGAATGTCTTGATCATCGGAGATCACCCCTTTTTTGTTCCCGGTAAGTTGTTATTCCAATATATTGGACATTAGTCCTGAATACTGGATTGACCTATGAAAGGCCTCGGTGCATAACTTGTCAAGCGGGATCGGCGAGAATCGCCATCTTCGCCTGCCGAGGAGGATTGAGGCCGCATGACCCTGCCCATCGAAACCCCCGCCGTTCTGGTCGATATCGACATCGCGCGGCGCAACATCCGCAGGTTTCAGGACTATGCCGATCGGAACGGCATCAGCGTGCGCCCGCACATAAAGACGCACAAGCTGCCGCGGATGGCCGAACTGCAGCTCGACGCCGGAGCGATCGGCATTACGTGTCAAAAGGTCACCGAAGCGGAGGCGATGGTCGACGGCAGCGCCCGGATCAAGGACGTGCTGATCACCTACAACATCCTCGGGAAAGAAAAGCTCGCGCGTCTCGAAAGCTTGAACGAACGGGTCACCCTTAGCGTGGTGGCGGACAATCAAACTGTCATCGACGGCTTGTCCGTTCACTTCGCGCATGCCGGCAAGCCGCTCACGGTGCTCGTCGAATGCAATACGGGCGCCGACCGTTGCGGCGTCGCGACGCCCGCGGAGGCCGCCACACTTGCCCGCCGGATCTCCGATGCTCCGGGGTTGCGCTTCGGCGGTTTGATGACCTATCCGCCGGCCGACGGCGTGGCCCGGGTACAATCCTTCATGAGCGAGGCGAAGCGGCTGATCGAGGCGGATGGGCTCAAAGTGCCGACCATTACCTCCGGCGGGACTCCGGGCATGATGGAAGCGGCGGAAGCGCCGATCACCATGGAATATCGTCCGGGCACCTATATCTATAACGACCGCTCACTCGTCGTGCGCGGCGTGGCCACATGGGAAAACTGCGCGCTCACCGTGCTTGCGACCGTCGTCTCGGTCCCCGCCGAGAACCGGGCGATCATCGACGCAGGCAGCAAGGTTCTGACCTCGGACCTCCTCGGGCTCAGCGGCTACGGCCATGTTCTCGGCCGCGACGACATCCGGATCGATCAGCTCTCGGAGGAGCACGGCCGCCTCGTGTCGGACGGGCCGATCGGCCTCAAGGTCGGCGAGCAGGTCCGCATCGTTCCGAACCACGCCTGCGTCGTCACCAACATGGTTGACGCCGTGCACATCCTCGAGGGCGGAAAGGCGAAAGGGCAATGGCCCATCCCCGCCCGCGGCTGCGTCCTTTAATTCTGTCCTCGGCACCCACCACGGGCAAGCGGGGCCGCTTCTTTGCACAGCGGTTGCTATCAAGCGACGCATAAATTTTAATGCGTCGCTAAGATACCGTGCTATCTTGCAGTCGGAATGCGGATGCCGCGGGGACGTGAGCGGGCAAGGCATTCCGGAAAATACCTAAAGAACGAAATGAGATTTCACGAATTCCGCCCGGCGCGTCATGAGTTTGCGTTGTGGTAGTCGATTAAATTGATAGTTTTATCTGGCAAAGGATGGAGGTCGAGATGAGCTCGAGAACACTTGCCGGAATAATTAAATTAGCCCTCGTGGTCGGAAGCCTACAGCTTGGTTCAGTCGGCCTCGCTTATGCGGATGCGACAATCCTCAATGTTTCCTACGATCCGACACGGGAATTGTACAAGGATTTCAACGCTGCCTTCACCGAAAAGTGGAAGGCCGATACCGGCGAAACGGTGACGATCCAGACGTCGCATGGCGGCTCGGGCAAGCAGGCGCGGTCGGTGATCGACGGCCTGGAAGCGGACGTGGTCACTTTGGCTCTCGATGCCGACATCGACGCGATCGCCACCGCAACCGGCAAGATCCCCGCCGACTGGAAAGGTCGGCTGGAAAACAACAGCTCTCCCTACACATCGACGATCGTCTTCCTCGTCCGCAAGGGCAACCCGAAAGGCATAAAGGATTGGGGTGACCTCACCAAGGAAGGCATCCAGGTGATCACGCCGAACCCGAAGACCTCCGGCGGCGCCCGTTGGAACTTCCTCGCCGCCTGGGCCTGGGCCCGCGCCGCCAACAACGGCGACGATGCCAAGGCACAGGAATACGTCGCTCAGCTCTTCAAGCATGTTCCGGTCCTCGACACCGGCGCCCGTGGCGCAACGACGACCTTCGTCCAGCGCGGCCTCGGCGACGTACTTCTCGCCTGGGAAAACGAGGCCTACCTATCGCTGGAAGAGCTCGGGCCCGACAATTTCGAGATCATCACCCCGTCGATCTCGATCAAGGCGGAGCCGCCCGTTGCACTTGTCGACGGCAATGTCGACAGCAAGGGCACGCGCAAGGTGGCCGAAGCCTACCTCAACTACCTCTACAGCGATGTCGGGCAGAAGATCGCCGCCAAACACTATTATCGCCCCTTCAAGCCGGAGGCTGCCGACCCCGCGGACATCGCCCGCTTCGCCGAGGTGAAACTCGTCACTATTGACGAATTCGGCGGCTGGAAGGAAGCTCAGCCGAAGTTCTTCGCCGACGGCGGAGTTTTCGATCAGATCTACAAGCCGGGGCAATAGTACTTCATGGCCTCTCGCAGCAGCACGCGATGGCGGTTTCGGCAGCCGAGTGTCATTCCGGGTTTCGGTCTGGCGCTCGGCGTCACACTGGCTTGGCTCACCCTCATCGTACTCATCCCCATATCCGGCCTGATCTGGCGCTCAAGCGGCCTCGGATGGTCGAAATTCATCGAGCTGACGCTCGATCCGCGCACCGTCAATGCGCTTACGATCAGCTTCGGCACGGCCTTCATTGCGGCCGTCGTCAATCTCTTCTTCGGCGTCATCCTCGCCTGGGTACTCGTGCGCTATCGCTTTCCGGGCAAGCGTGTGATCGACGCCATGGTCGATCTACCCTTCGCGCTGCCAACAGCCGTGGCCGGCATTGCGCTGACGGCACTTTATGCGCCGAACGGCTGGATCGGGTCGCTGCTCGAACCGCTCGGCATCAAGATCGCGTTCACACCGGCCGGCATCGTCGTGGCGCTCATCTTCGTCGGTCTGCCCTTCGTGGTCCGCACAGTCCAGCCGATCATGGAGGAGATCGACAAGGAGGTCGAGGAAGCGGCGGCGACCCTCGGCGCCAACCGCTTCCAGACGATCAGCCGGGTCCTGTTGCCTGGCTTGCTGCCGGCCGGTCTCACCGGCTTCGCTCTCGCCTTCGCCCGCGGCGTCGGTGAATACGGTTCGGTAATCTTCATCGCCGGCAATCTGCCCTATGTTTCGGAGATTGCGCCGCTGTTGATCATCATCCGCCTCGAGGAGTTCAACTACGCGGCAGCGACGGCGATCGCGTCGGTGATGCTGCTTCTGTCCTTCTTCATGCTACTGGTCATCAACATGATCCAGGCTTGGAGCAGAGGGAGGTACGGCTATGGCTCATGATGCCGGCTCCGCGTCGATCACGGCGCCATCCAGGGCAATCGAGGCGGCAACGTCGGAGACGCGACTTGCCCGCGCGATGTTGATCGCCGTCGCACTCGGCTTCGTCGTGCTCTTCCTTCTCCTGCCGCTCACCACCGTCTTCATCGAGGCCTTCCGCAAAGGACCGGCAGAATTCCTGGCAGCTCTCCGGGACCCCGAAACCTTTTCGGCCATCCTGCTGACGCTCACGGTCGCGGGGATCGCCGTGCCGCTCAACCTCACCTTCGGCGTGGCGGCCGCCTGGGCGATCGCCAAGTTCGAATTCAAGGGCAAGGCGTTCCTGACGACGCTGATCGACCTGCCGTTTTCCGTATCGCCGGTCATTTCGGGCCTCGTCTTCGTGCTGCTCTTCGGAGCCAACAGCGCGCTCGGCCCCATCCTCCAGAGCTACGGCATCCAGATTCTCTTTGCCGTCCCGGGCCTCGTGCTCGCCACGGTCTTTGTGACCTTTCCCTTCGTCGCCCGCGAACTGATCCCGCTGATGCAAGAGCAGGGGACGAGTGATGAAGAAGCGGCGCTCTCCTTGGGGGCGACCGGCTGGCAGACTTTCTGGCACGTGACGCTACCGAACATCAAATGGGGCCTGCTATACGGGGTACTGCTCTGCAACGCCCGCGCCATGGGCGAGTTCGGCGCCGTCTCGGTCGTTTCCGGCCATATTCGCGGTCAGACGAACACGATGCCGTTGCAGGTCGAAATCCTCTATAATGAATACAACTTCGTCGCCGCCTTTGCGGTGGCGGCACTCCTTGCGCTTCTGGCGCTGGTAACGCTCGTTTTGAAGACGGCACTTGAACTTCGCTACAGCGACGAGATCGCTGCCAGCCGCAGGCATTGAAAGGCCAGACACCAATGGAAGTCCGCGTCCAGAACATACGCAAGGAATTCGGCCGCTTCCCGGCGCTCGAAGACGTTTCCCTCGACATCCGGTCCGGTGAACTGATCGCCCTTCTCGGTCCCTCCGGCTCGGGAAAGACAACCCTGCTGCGACTGGTGGCCGGTCTTGAGAGCCCGACCGAGGGGATGATCTTCTTCGGCGAACAGGATGCATCGAGAAAGAGCGTGCAGGAGCGAAACATCGGTTTCGTCTTCCAGCACTACGCCCTGTTCCGTCACATGACGGTGCTCGACAATGTCTCCTTCGGGCTCAAAGTGCGGCCGTCCAACCGCCGCCCGCCCGCCGCTGAGATCCGCCGTCGCGCACTCGACCTCATCGATCTCGTGCAGCTCTCCGGTCTCGAGAAGCGCTACCCGGGCCAGCTTTCCGGCGGTCAACGGCAGCGCGTGGCGCTTGCCCGCGCCATGGCGGTCGAACCGAACGTGCTGCTTCTCGACGAGCCCTTCGGCGCACTCGACGCGCAGGTACGCAAGGAGCTCCGGAAGTGGCTGCGCGAGATCCACGACCGCACCGGCCACACTACGATCTTCGTGACCCACGATCAGGAAGAGGCGCTGGAGCTTGCCGACCGCGTGGTCGTCATGAGCAAGGGCGCCATCGAGCAGGTCGGCACCCCCGACGAGATCTACGATCACCCGGTCTCGCCGTTCGTCTACGGCTTCATCGGCCAGTCGAACTGTCTCAACGTCACGCTTGCCAATGGCGAGATCTGGTTCGAGGACCGGCCAATCGGTCTCCGCGCCGCGAACGAGCCCGACGGCACCGCAACCCTCTACTTCCGCCCGCACGACATCGAACTGATCGACGGCTGCGGCGGCTGTCTTGCCGGCCTCGTCACGGCCAGCCGGCGCGTGGCCGGCACACGCCACCTCGAACTCGATCTCGGGCGAGCCCACCCTTCCGTGGAGATCGAGCTGCCGCCGGAGCGCGCGACCTCGACCGATCACACCCGCGTCGCCTTCCGACCGACGAAGTGGAAGCTCTTCCGCAAGGAGGAGAAGCGGGGCGCGGCGCAGCAGAGGGTAGAGACGCCGGCAGCCGAACTCGCGCGCACCGGGACCTGAGAACACGCGCCCTCCCGCCGCCCTAGTCTGCTGATTTGGTTCTCCCGAGTTTGCCCTCAAATTCGCCCCGCACCCCAGCCCTCTCCCCGCAAGCGCAGCGGGCGCTGCCAACCCTTTGTCTCGCTTGCGCGGAGAAGGGGCGGCAGGCGGATGAGGAGCGCGCCCGGATCGCGGTTTCACTTAGCTCTAATGCTAGAGCCACGACGCCGGCGAGTTCGGCAACCGGCCTTCCGGATCGATGACGTCGAGGCTCGGCCCGTCGCGACCGTTCCAGCGCCAGAGGGCGACGCAGGTGCCGCCCGGCGACATGAACGAGGGATAGATCACACCGTGAAACCCGCGGGAGGCGAGATCCACTTGCGTTCTATGCGTCTGCGGCACGGCACCTCGATCAAGTTCGTCGCGCCACTCGCAGCGGTGGATGGTCTCGTCGACACCAAGTTCCGCAAGCGCGCCGGCATCCGTCAAGTCCGCCAGCTTCGCATCGCGAAGCTCGAGCTGCACGATCAGCGCCGGGTGCTGCACGAAACCCTGATTATATTCGGCCCAGGCGGTTGAAAGTTCGCGCGCGGCGTAGATCGTCGGCGTGCCGATCGGGTTCCACCGGCCGCCGAAGCAGGCGGCACCCTCGCCGGAAAGCGGCATGTGGGCCCAGCGCGGCACGAAGGCGCGCCAGAGGGTTATCGAGTTGGGTTTCGAGCCAGAGCGGGACGCGGACGGAAGACCGCTTACACTTGTCCTCATTCGCTAGGCGTAGACGCCGGCGCGGATCGCCTCGAGGTAGGCGAGAACCTTGTCGGCTTTGCCTTCGCCGACGAGATCATATGCCGTCTTGCCGGCCCAGCCGGGGATCGGCTGATGCTTGAACCAGATGACGGCGCGAGCCTCGTCGCCCGCCATTTCGGATGCCATAGCGAGGATGCGGACGACCTTACTCAAGGCACTGTCGACCTTTCGAATGCCGGACTTTGCCGTCAACGTGTTGCGCGCGACACCAATGAGCTTGGCCAGCTCGGCAAGCGTAATACCCAGCCTATCGGCAACCAGCCGCGCCGACAGAAACGGAGAATGACCGTCCCCGAAACGCGCGGCAGGAATCTGGAAATCGATGGCCATCATGAACTCGACCCTGTTTTGATCAGGAGATCATAAATCTAGGTTCAATTTCCAGTCAATTCAAGCGCAATCCGCGATCATGCGCGCCAGGAAGGTTCGCGGCGCTCGAAGAAGGCGGAAACCCCTTCGCGGGCTTCTTCCGTTTCCCAGGTATCGGCAAGCTGCTCGATCGTGGCGGCAATGACCGCATCGGTGATGGGCGTGCCGAGCGATCGAGCAAGGCGCTTGGCGCGGCCGGCTGCTCCGGGGGCGGCGGTCAGAAAAGACGCGACCTCCGCCTCGACGGCAGCGTCAAGAGAAGCGACGTTCACAACCATCGACACCAACCCGGCGGTTTTCGCTTCTTCGGCCCCAAAAATCCGCGCGGACATGAATAGCGGCCGCGCCCTTGCCTCACCGATCCGGGCAATGACATAGGGGCTGATCGTCGCCGGGATGAGCCCGAGGCGCGCTTCGGTCAGTCCGAACTTTGCACCATGCTCGGCGACAACCGCATCGCATACGCTGATCAGCCCCACCCCACCGCCGAAGGCGTTGCCATGGATGCGTGCGATCAGCGGTTTCGGCATCTCGTTCAACGCTTTGAACATCATCGCCAGCCGCGTCGCCTCCGCGATCCGCGTCGGCCTGTCTGCCGCGAATTGTTGCCGCATCCATTCCAGATCGCCGCCGGCGCAGAAGCTCTTGCCCTCCGCCTCGAGAATGACCGCCCGTACGGTCGCATCGGCTCCAAGCCGGCCGGCCACGTCCGTGAGTTCGCTGATCATAAGAGCAGAAAGGGCATTGTGTTTTTCCGGACGCGCAACCGTCAGCCGGGCGACGCCCCGGTCGTCGATCGCATAGCGGATTGTCTGCAACTTCATGCCGCGCTCCTCAGGGATCGTGCGAAACGAGCGGCTCGCGCGAGCTTTTCGGCGTCAAGTCCGGTGGAAAATCCCCTCGCGTTGAGAAAGGCGTTCACCGCAAGCGTGTCGACGTTGCCTGCCGCGCCCGGCGCATAGGGGCAGCCGCCGAGACCGCCGGCGGACGCATCGAACGCTCTGAGGCCTCGCTCCAGCGCGACCGCGATATTCTCGAGTGCCCGCCCTGATGTGTCATGAAAGTGTCCCGCAAGCTTTGTCGCGACAATCTCGTCGAGTACGGCCGAAAGCATGGCATCGACCGCCTCCGGCGTGCCGCGCCCGATCGTGTCGCCGAGACTGATCTCGTAACAGCCGAGATCGGCAAGCAACCGCGCCACGCGGGCGGCCGCGGCCGGTGCGATCGCACCCTCATAGGGGCATTCGACAACGCAGCTCACATAGCCGCGCAGGGGAATGCGATGAATGCGAGCGGCCTCCGCGACGGGTCGAAACCGTTCGATGCTCTCGGCGATCGAGCAGTTGATGTTCTTCTCCGAGAAGCTTTCGGAGGCGGAGGCGAAGATCGCCACCTCGTCGACATGCACCGCACGCGCGGCCTCGAAGCCCCGCATGTTCGGCGTCAGCGCCGCATAGCGCGTGCCCGGACGCCGTGCGATGCCGGCCATGACGGCCGGCGCATCGGCCATTTGCGGCACCCAGCGGGGGCTCACGAAGCTCGTCACCTCGATGCGCTCGTAACCGCAATCGGAGAGCAGGTCGACGAGCCTGATCTTGTCCTCGGTGTCGACGAGCCGGGACTCGTTCTGCAGGCCATCGCGAGGCGCCACTTCGACGATCGTCACATGCCCGCTTGCCGGCGGCGTCATTGCGCAGCCTCCTCCATGAGCGTTACCAGCACCGTGCCCTCGCTGACCTGCGCCCCCTCCGCCACGTGAACGCTTGCCACCGTTCCCTCGCGCGACGCCGCAAGCGTCAGCTCCATCTTCATCGCCTCCATGACGACGAGCGGCTGTCCCTTGCTGACCGCCTCGCCGGCACCGACGCGCACCAGCTTCACCAGCCCCGGCATGGGCGCGATCAGCTCGTCGTCGGCGATCTCACCGCCATGCCCGCCGGTCAGCGCGTCCGGCAGGTGGAAAACCAGATTCCGCCCATTGTGGAAAAGCGTCAATGTATCACCGTCCTTGGCGAAGCGGATCACGCGCTTCTGCCCGGCAACCTCCAGCCGGGCACCATCCTCGAAACGCTCCAGTACCAGGATCGGCAGCGTGCTCGCGCCGGCGCGCACGGCGAACTGATCGCGACCGCGCGCGGCGAGCGTCACGGTCGCACGGCCACCGGCCTGGTCGATCGCGATCGTCCGATGCGCATCGCCCCAGATCTGCCAGGAGCCGAGCGACGACCACGGATCGGCCGAGACAGCCGGAGCCAGCACACCGGTCGAAATGATCGCCGCCAGCGCCAGCGCCTCGTCGTCTGGCACGACCGGCGCCGTCAGCCGTTCGATCTCGCGGTCGATCAGCCCCGTATCGGGCCGGCCAGCGCGGAATTCCTGTTCTTCCGTCAAGCGGATCAGGAAATCGAGATTGGTTACGGTTCCGCCGATGCGGCATTTCTTGAGCGCCGCCTGCAGGCGGTTGAGCGCCGCTGACCGGCTCGGGCCGTGCACGATCAGCTTGGCGATCAACGGATCGTAGTAGGTGGTTATCGTGTCGCCCTGGCGCACACCGGAATCGATGCGCGCGCTGCCGTCGGGAAAACTCAGATGCGCCAGCCGGCCGGTTGCCGGCAGGAAGCCGCGACCCGGATCCTCGGCATAGAGCCGAGCCTCGAAAGAGCAGCCCTCAATGCCGATATCAGCCTGCTTTTTCGGCAGGGGCTCGCCGGCCGCGACGCGCAACTGCCATTCGACGAGGTCGATTCCCGTGATCGCCTCGGTCACCGGATGCTCCACCTGCAGCCGCGTATTCATCTCCATAAAATAGAAATGGTCCGGCCAGAGCCCGTTGGTCACGTCGGCGATGAACTCGACCGTGCCGGCGCCGACATAGCCTATCGCCTGCGCTGCCCGTACGGCCGCATCGCCCATGGCACGGCGAACCTCCGCGGTCATGCCCGGCGCAGGCGCCTCTTCGATCACCTTCTGGTGCCGCCGCTGCAGCGAGCAGTCGCGCTCGAAAAGATGAACGATGTTGCCGTGCCGGTCGCCGAAGACCTGTACTTCGATGTGACGCGGCTTCGTCAGATATTTCTCGAGCAATACCGAGCCGTCGCCGAAGGCCGCCTCCGCCTCACGCCGCGCCGCCTCCAGCGCCGCAGCGAAATCCTCCTGCCGCTCGACCCGTCTCATGCCTTTCCCGCCGCCGCCGGCGCGCGCCTTGACGAGGACCGGATAGCCGATCTCGGCCGCCCGCGCGGCAAGGAAGTTCGCGTCCTGTTCTTCGCCATGATAGCCAGGCACGACCGGTACGCCGGCGCTTTCCATCAGCGTCTTGGCCGCGTCCTTAAGGCCCATCGCGCGGATCGCAGCCGGCGTCGGTCCGACAAACACCATGCCAGCATTTTCCACAGCCTCGGCGAATTCGGCATTTTCCGACAGGAAACCGTAGCCGGGGTGGATGGCGTCCGCGCGCATGCTCCTCGCCGCCTCGATGATCCGCCCGATCGCCAGATAGCTTTCGGACGCCGGCGCCGGCCCGATCCGGATCGCCTCGTCGGCGAGACTTACATGCAACGCATCCCCGTCGACGTCGGAATAGACGGCGACGGTCCGAATGCCGAGCCGCTTCGCGGTGCGGATGATGCGGCAGGCGATTTCACCGCGATTGGCAATCAGGAGTTTTGAAAACATGCGCGTCTTTTCCGATCTATTGCGCTGCAACCACTTCGACTTCCAGGAGCCAGGCGGAATCGAAGATGCCGGTGATCACCACCGTCATCGCCGGCGCATGCGAACCGAGATAGTCATTGCGGATCTCGCGGTTCGCCATGACGTGATGCCGGTCGGCGAGATAGGTCGTGATCTTGACGATATCGGTCTTCGCCATGCCGGCCGCCTTGAGTTGTGCATCGACGTTCAGCCAGACCTGACGCGCCTGCGCCTCGAAGCCCTCCGGAACGACTTCGCCGGACGTCACCGGAATCTGGCCGCTGACGAAAAGCAGCCGCCGGAATTCCTCGATGCTCACGGCTTGCGAATAGCCGCCGTGCGGCTGCGGCGCGTTCAAGGCATTGATATGGTCGCGCTTCATCTCCAGAGCCCTTCATTACATCCTGAACAGTCCGAAACGCGTTTCCTCGATGGGCGCGTTCAGCGCCGCCGATAGCGAAAGCGCCAACACGTCGCGGCTCTTGCGCGGATCGATCACGCCGTCGTCCCAGAGACGCGCCGATGCGTAGAGCGGGTGGCTCTGGCGCTCGAACAGGTCGAGCACCGGCTGGCGGAAGCGGGCCTCCTCCTCTTCGCTCCAGGGCGTGCCTGCCCGCTTCAAAGCTTCGCCGCGCACGGCCGAGAGCACGCCTGCCGCCTGCTCGCCGCCCATGACCGAGATGCGGCTGTTCGGCCAGGTCCAGAGGAAGCGCGGCGAGAAGGCGCGCCCGCACATACCGTAGTTGCCGGCACCGAACGAGCCGCCGACGAGCATGGTCATCTTCGGTACCTTCACGGTCGCGACCGCCGTCACCAGCTTGGCGCCATGCTTGGCGATACCCTCGGTCTCGTATTTGCGGCCCACCATGAAGCCGGTGATGTTTTGTAGGAACACGAGCGGGATTCTGCGCTGGGCGCAGAGCTCGACAAAATGCGCACCCTTTACCGCCGACTCCGAAAACAGCACGCCGTTGTTGGCGATAATACCGACGGGGATGCCGTGAATATGGGCGAAGCCGCAGACGAGCGTGGTGCCGAAACGCGACTTGAATTCGTCGAAACGGGAACCGTCGACGATGCGAGCGATCACTTCGCGGATCTCATAGGGTGTCCTGAGATCGGCGGGAACGATCCCCGTGATTTCCTCCGGATCGTAGAGAGGCGGTTCGGGCTTTGCCAGTTCGACCGACCACGGTTTCTCGCGATTCAGCCCCGAAACGGCGCGCCGCGCCAGTGCCAGCGCATGCGCGTCGTCGCGCGCCAGATGATCGGCGACGCCTGAAAGACGCGTGTGCACGTCGGCGCCGCCGAGGTCCTCGGCCGACACCACCTCGCCGGTCGCCGCACGCACCAGCGGCGGCCCGGCGAGAAAGATCGTCCCCTGCTTCTCGACGATAATCGTCTCGTCAGACATGGCCGGCACATAGGCGCCGCCGGCGGTGCAGGAGCCCATCACCACCGCGATCTGAGGAATCCCTGCCGCCGACATGTTCGCTTGATTGTAGAAGATGCGGCCGAAGTGATCACGGTCGGGGAAGACCTCGTCCTGGTTCGGCAGGTTGGCGCCGCCGGAATCGACGAGATAGACGCAGGCAAGCCGGTTCTCGGCGGCGACTTCCTGGGCGCGCAAATGCTTCTTGACGGTCATCGGATAATAGGTGCCGCCTTTAACCGTCGGATCATTGCAGACGATCATGCATTCGCGCCCCGCAATGCGGCCGATGCCGGTGATGAGGCCGGCGCCGGGCGCATCTGCGTTATACATGCCGTGCGCGGCGGTGGCGCCGATCTCGAGAAAGGGGGTGCCGGGATCGATGAGCGAGGCGACCCGGTCGCGGGGCAGGAGCTTGCCGCGGCTGACGTGTCGTTCGCGCGCCGTATCACCGCCGCCGGCGGCAGCCAACCGCACCGCCTCCTCGACCGTCGAGATCGACTCCGCCATCGCAGCGCGGTTCGCCTTGAACACATCCGAGGATGGCGAGATGTGCGATCGCAATATTGTCATGGTCCCCCCAACCCTGCCCGGCAACCGCCTGTGTTTCAGCTACTTGGTCTCGGCGAAAAGCTCCCGGCCGATCAGCATCCGGCGGATCTCGCTCGTGCCGGCGCCGATCTCATAGAGCTTGGCGTCGCGCAGCAGGCGCCCGGCCGGATAGTCATTGGTGTAGCCGTTGCCGCCGAGCGCCTGTATCGCCTCGAGCGCCATGGCCGTCGCCCTCTCCGCCGCATAGAGGATGCAACCGGCAGCATCCTTGCGCGCCGTCTCCCCACGGTCGCATGCCGCCGCTACGGCGTAGACGTAGGCGCGCGCGGCATTCATCGTCACATACATGTCGGCAAGCTTTCCCTGCATCAACTGAAACTCGCCGATCGGCTGCCCGAACTGCTTGCGCTCATGGAGATAGGGGACGACGACATCGAGGCAAGCGGCCATGATGCCGAGCGGCCCGGCCGAAAGCACCACCCGCTCGTAGTCGAGACCGGACATCAGCACCTTGACGCCCTCACCGACGGCGCCGAGCACGTTCTCCTCCGGCACCTCGCAATCGCTGAAGATGAGTTCCGAGGTGTTCGAACCGCGCATGCCGAGCTTGTCGAGCTTCTGGCCGGGCGAGAAGCCGGGAAAAGTCTTCTCGACAAGGAAGGCGGTGATGCCGCGGGGGCCCGCCGCCGGATCGGTCTTGGCGTAGACCACCAGCACGTCAGCGTCGGGGCCGTTCGTGATCCACATCTTGTTGCCATTCAGGAGATAACGGTCGCCGCGCTTCTCCGCCCGGAGCTTCATCGAGACGACATCCGAGCCGGCGTTTGGCTCCGACATGGCAAGCGCGCCCACATGTTCGCCGGAGATCAGCTTCGGCAGATATTTGCCCTTCTGCGCCGGGTTGCCGTTGCGGCTGATCTGGTTGACGCAGAGATTGGAATGGGCGCCGTAGCTCAAACCCACCGAAGCGGAAGCACGGCTGATCTCCTCCATCGCGACGCAATGTGCGAGATAGCCAAGCCCAGCGCCCCCATAGGCCTCGTCGGCGGTGATGCCGAGAAGGCCGAGTTCCCCCATCTCTCGCCAAAGCGGCATCGGAAAGGCATTGCTGCGATCCGCTTCGTCGGCAAGCGGCGCTACGCGCTCGGATGCAAAACGGTGCACGCTCTCGCGCAGCGCGTCGATCTCCTCGCCCAGCGCGAAGTTCAATCCACCCTGAAACATTCCATTCTCCTCCCGACATCCCTGCCCGCGATCTCCTCATCGCCGAGGCAGGAACGAAACGAACGGCGCGCCAACATGTTACCGCGCGCTGCCCTTGTCGCGAACGATAACATCGCCGCCGGCTAATTTCCTTCCAAAGAGCCGGGCCGCCAAGCACGATGTGCAAAGACGGGCACTTGCGTGCGTCGAGAAGAATGCGTCGGGTCAGATCGATCCGTGGCCGAGAGCCGGCCCTGCCCGGCTCATACCGCTATCGCGATCTCCATTTCCACGACGAGGTTTCGGGGGCGACTACAGCCGCCCGAGCCCGGCGAGTGCCTCGCGGACGATGCTTTCCAGCGGCTGGGCGATGTCGACGGCAACCGTATTTTCTTCCCCCGCCGGGTCCTCCAGCGTCGCGAGTTGCGTCTGCAGCAGTGAGGATGGCATGAAATGACCGGAGCGGTGACGCATGCGCTCGGCGAGCACGGCCTCGCTGCCGTGCAGAAATACAAAGGCGAGGCCCTTTGAAGCGCTTTCGCGAAGCTTCTGCCTATAGCTGCGTTTCAGCGCGGAACAGGCAACGACGACGGGCGACGGGCTCTCCGCCAGCCGCTGCCCGATCGCCGCCAGCCAAGGCCAGCGGTCGTCGTCGGTAAGGGGCATGCCCTCCGACATTTTCCTGATGTTCTCCGGCGGATGCAACGCGTCGCCCTCGATGAAGGGATAGCCGTAGGCCTCGGCGATCGCCTCGCCGACCGACGATTTGCCGCTGCCGGAAACGCCCATAACGACGATCGATCCGGGAAACCGAGGATCGGGTGGTGTGGGTTTATGCTCGATGATCATTGTCGCAGACTCGAATCAATCCCATCGTTGGCTGCCGTTGTGATCGGAATGAGGAGAAGGGATTACGCGGCAACGCCAGAATTGTGAAGCGTTTTTCGCCCGGTCGGCGAAAAGTGCGTGTCGGTCGCGGAAATTGGCGCGCGCAGATTGCATCGCGGGATTTATTCGAGCAAACTTATAAGCAGAGGTTGAATCGAATTCGCGAGGAGAAGCGCAGATGAACAAGAAGGACCCCAACCCGATCGATGCCTTCGTTGGCTCGCGTGTCCGCATGCGCAGGTTGATGGTTGGCCTCAGCCAGGAGAAACTCGCCGACGGCCTCGGTATCACTTTCCAGCAAGTGCAGAAATACGAGAAGGGAACCAATCGTATCGGTGCGAGCCGGCTGCAGGCGATTGCCGATATCTTGGGTGTCCATCCGAGCTTTTTCTTCCAACAGGATAACGGCAAACCCCAGTCGCCCGAAACTGCGGCCGATATCCACGAGTCGCAGGAAATTTCATCTTTCGTCGCCTCGAAAGAGGGCATCGCGCTCAACAGAGCATTCCTGAAAATTGCAGACCCGGTGCTGCGAAAGAAGATCATCTCGCTCGTCGCAGCCATGGCGAACACGCCCGAGGCGGAACAGACGGCGATTCCCTCCAGCGACCGCCGCACCGAAGCGCTCCACGGCTGACGACCTCGACCGGCTTGCCGAGGCCGGTTCGTGGCCTAGCGACAGCTCGCCGCCCGTCCGATGCGCGGCAGGAGGCCCAAGGCGCTGTGAAGGCTCATTCTCCGATGCAACAGTATAGGCCGGCGAGCCATTGAGGATCGCCCGGCCCGCCAATCGATCCGGCACTCACCAGTGTTCGACGGAACACAGCAGCCCCTCGCCTCGTTGGCGGCAGATAACTGGATTCCAATAGCCTTTTGGCGCGCGGCTCGGCGATAGCCGAGCCGCGGTGGACGATCTCGCGCCAGGCGACTGCCCAAATCAGGGGCTGACCGCTCAAAAACAAGGCATTATCTTCCAAAGCAAAATATTTAGGCATGTGCGTATTGCGAAAGTTGCTGCACTGCATCATGATGCGGCATGACCCATCGCGACTTGACCATTCTTGTGATTGACGAGAACGCCATCCGCGCCTCGATCATCGAGGAAGGCCTGCGCGAGGCCGGGCATCGCAAGGTCACGGTCATCCATGAGGTTCACGGCGTCGCCCGCATCGTCGAAACGCTAAGACCGGATGTGATCGTCATCGACATCGAAAACCCTAACCGGGACATGATGGAGCATCTGTTCCAGCTAACCCGCACAGTCGGCCGGCCGATCGCCATGTTCGTGGACCGTTCCGATACGGCCTCGATCGAGGCGGCCGTCGAGGCCGGCGTTTCCGCCTATGTGGTCGACGGGTTGAAGAAGGAGCGGGTCAAGCCGATCCTCGACATGGCGGTCAGCCGCTTCAACGCCTTCAGCCGTCTTCAACGCGAGTTGGCCGATGCGAAATCGGCTCTGGAAGAGCGCAAGCTCGTCGAGCGCGCCAAGGGCATCCTCATGAAAATGCGCGGTCTTTCCGAAGAGGAGGCCTTCACGCTGCTGCGCCAGACGGCAATGAACGAGAAGAAGAAAATTTCTGAGATCGCGCAAAGCGTCGTGACCGCCGCCGGATTGCTGATCCGATGAGCGAAGAACGCGGCCTTTGGCGGCGACAGCCGCGGGAGACACCGGAGTGAACGCATTGACGGATATCGAAAAATTCAAAGGCGAGAAACTCTCTCCCGGTGATGCGCTACCCGCGCCGGCAAGCATCGGTCACCCGGGCTCGCGCACGATACGGGCGGGCTTCATTCCTCTTGTCGATGCGGCCGTGCTGATCGCTTCCGCCGAATTCGGTTTCGCGGAAAGGGAAGGCATCACCCTCGAACTCGTCAAGGACGTCTCCTGGGCGAATGTGCGCGACCGGCTTGCCTTTCGCCAGTTCGATATCGCCCATATGCTGTCGCCCATGCCCGTCGCCGCCATGCTCGGCCTCGGCTCCAACCCCTCGCCGGTGATCACGCCCTTTTCGCTCGGACGCGGCGGCAATGCGATCACGCTTTCGACCCGTCTCTATCGACGCATGCAGGACGAAGGCACGCTTGGCGGCCGCGAGGACGCGCTTGCGAATGCTACGGCGCTGGCGGCGGTGATCCGCAAGGCCCAGACCGCCGGCGAACCGCCGCTGACGCTCGGCGTCACTTACCCTTTTTCCTCGCACAATTACGAGTTTCGCTATTGGCTCGCCGCCGGCGGCATCGATCCGGACCGCGACGTCAAGCTCATGGTCGTGCCGCCGCCGATGACCTCCGACGCGCTTGCCGCCGGCGCCATCGACGGCTTCTGCGTCGGAGCGCCCTGGAACATGGTCGCCTCGGAACTCGGCGTCGGCCGCATCGTCGCGACCAAGCAGGACATCTGGCCCTCCGCACCGGAAAAGGTCGTCGGCATGCGGCCCGAATGGGCCGAGACCCATCCCGAAACGGTTTCGCGCCTGATCGTCGCGCTCGACCGCGCCGCCCGCTGGGCGGACGCGCCGGAGAACCGCGACATACTCGCGGACGTTCTTGCCGACGAACGCTATGTCGCCGCGCCCGCCGACATCATCCGTCGGGTGCTCGCAGGCGAATTCACCATCGATCCGGAAGGCAATCGACGTGTCATCGATGATTATTTCGTCTTCCACTCCGGCTTTGCCAACGTTCCACGCCCGAGCCAGGCGCTCTGGACCTATAGCCAGATGGTGCGCTGGGGCCAGGCGCCTTTCTCTGACGAGAGGCTGGCGGCAAGCGTATCGGCCTATCGCCCGGATCTCTACCGCCGCGCGCTCGGAGCGGACGCCGCGCCAGCCGACGCGGATACCGGACCCAGAGGCGCAACGCCCGACGACCGCTTCCTGGACGGACACGTCTTCGATCCAGGCAGGATGGAAGACTATATCGAGTCCTTTGCGATCAGAGCGACAGGCCGGTCGCAGCTCCCGATCGAGGACGGTTGAACCCGGGCCTGCTGCTTCTTTAAGCAGCACAGCAGGGTCAGCATCTACCGCACAGCACAATGATTCATCACAGACCATCACAGGCCATTTTTTAGGCGCCTCGGACGCACTGCGATTTTCTAGGTCAATTCAATAACATAATCCCCGCGCGCCAAGACTGGCACGCTGCTTGCTTTACTAGAGATGCTTCGATCAACGACGATCGAAGCGAAATCAAGCGCCACAGGGGCGCTTGCCGAAGACACCGACGTCGCAAGGACTTTGCCTCCGAAGGGATCCTCCCAGTCCCGGAGCGCGATTTCCGAGCGGCGTTTTTTTGTCGGCTTTGACCGGCTACAACCGAGGGAAACTGCGCATGCCACAAACGTCGACCGGCGGCTTCGCCCGCCGCAGCCCGCTAAAGACCGCCGGCATCGCCGGCGCGCTGAAGACGCAATGTCCCTCCACGGCGTCGTGATGATGACCACGCCCGAACGAATTCGCGCAAAGCTCCATGTGCCGTTCGCCCGTTCACGCCGGCGCACCGAGCTTGCCTTCGACCGAACCTATCTGAAATGCCGCGAAGCGGCGCTCGAGTCCCTCCGCGAGCGCGCCGGCTTCGTCGAAGTTGCGGAGTGAACCCCAATGGCTGAACGCACCACCGAGAAACTCGTGATCGTCGGCAACGGCATGGCGCCGGGCCGGATGCTGGAAGAGCTCTTCGAAAAGGCGCCCGGGCGCTATGATGTGACGATCTTTAACGCCGAGCCGCGCGTCAATTACGATCGCATCATGCTCTCGCCGGTGCTCTCCGGCGAGAAGGATTACGAACAGATCATCATCCACGGCGACGGATGGTACATCAAGCACGGCATTACGCTGTACAAAGGTCACAAGATCATTGCGATCGATCGTAACGCCAAGACGGTCACCTCCGACCATGGCGTCACGGAAAGCTATGACAAGCTGGTGATCGCCACCGGCTCCGTGCCCTTCATCATTCCCGTCCCCGGCAAGGATCTGCGCGGCGTCATCACCTATCGCGATCTCGACGACGTGCAGGCGATGCTGCTCGCGGCCCAGTCGCGCGAAAAGGCGATCGTCATCGGCGGCGGCCTGCTCGGCCTCGAAGCGGCAGCCGGCCTCAAGGCGCGCGGCATGGACGTTACCGTCCTGCACGTCATGCCTACGCTGATGGAGCGCCAGCTCGATCCGGCCGCCGGCTATCTGCTTCAAAAGGCGGTCGAGGAGCGCGGCATCAAGGTCCTCACCAAGGCGAATACCAAACGGATCGTCGGCGAGGAAAGGGTCGAGGGCATCGAGCTCGAGGACGGCCGGATCATCCCGGCAACGCTGGTCGTGATGGCGGTCGGCATCCGGCCGAACGCCGGGCTTGCCAAGGATGCCGGACTCGCCGTCAACCGCGGCATCGTCGTCGACGCCGGCATGCAGACCTCCGACGGCGACATCATGGCGCTCGGCGAATGCGCCGAGGTCGGCGGCATGGTTTACGGCCTTGTGGCGCCGCTCTACGAGATGGCGCGCGTTGCCGCATCACATCTCGCCGGCGACCGCAAGGCCGCCTTCGTGCATTCCGATACGCCGACCAAGCTGAAGGTGACCGGCATCAATCTCTATTCGGTCGGCGATTTCGCCGATGGCGACGGGCGCGAGGAAATCGTGCTGCGCGATGCCACCGCGGGCATCTACAAGCGGCTGGTGCTCAAGGACAACCGCATCATCGGCTCCGTACTCTACGGCGACACCGCCGACGGCGCCTGGTTCAACGACCTGTTGAAGCGTGGCACCGACATATCCGAAATGCGCGACACATTGATCTTCGGTCAGGCCTATCAGGGGGGTGCCCCGCTGGACCCTACGGCGGCCGTTGCAGCCTTGCCGGATGATGCGGAAATCTGCGGCTGCAACGGCGTCTGCAAAGGCAAGATCGTCTCGACAATCACCGGCAAGGGTCTGACGTCGCTCGACGAGGTGCGCGCGCACACCAAGGCTTCCGCTTCCTGCGGCTCCTGCACGGGCCTCGTCGAGCAGCTCATGTCGCTGACCTTGGGCAACAACTACAATCCGGCCGCGGTGCAGCCGATGTGCAACTGCACCGACCTCGGCCATGACGACGTGCGCCGCCTGATCAAGGCGAAGGGGCTCAAGACCATTCCCGCCGTCATGCAGGAGCTCGAATGGAAGACCTCCTGCGGTTGCGCCAAATGTCGCCCGGCCCTCAACTACTATCTCGTCTGCGATTGGCCTGACGAATATGCCGACGATTACCAGTCGCGCTTCATCAATGAGCGCGTCCACGCCAATATCCAGAAGGACGGTACTTATTCCGTCGTGCCGCGCATGTGGGGCGGGGTCACCAGTTCGAAGGAACTCCGCGCAATCGCCGACGTCGTCGACAAGTTCAACGTGCCGATGGTCAAGGTGACCGGCGGCCAGCGCATCGACCTGCTCGGCATCGAGAAGGAAGATCTGCCGGCTGTATGGGCCGATCTCGGCAAGGCCGGTTTCGTCTCTGGCCAGGCCTATGCCAAAGGGCTCAGAACGGTGAAGACCTGCGTCGGCTCCGAATGGTGCCGCTTCGGCACGCAGGATTCGACCGGGCTCGGCATCCGCATCGAGAAGTTCATGTGGGGCTCGTGGACGCCGGCCAAGGTTAAGATGGCCGTCTCCGGCTGCCCACGCAATTGTGCCGAAGCGACCTGCAAGGACGTCGGCGTGATCTGCGTCGATTCCGGCTTCGAGATCCACTTCGCCGGTGCCGCCGGCCTCGATATCAAGGGCACCGAGGTGCTCGGCCTCGTCAAGACCGAGGACGAGGCGCTCGAGCACATCGTCGCGCTGACGCAGATGTATCGCGAGCAGGCCCGTTACCTGGAGCGCATCTACAAGTGGGCGAAGCGTATCGGCCTCGACGAGATCCGCCGGCAGATCATGGACGATGCGGAAAAGCGCAAGGGCTATTTCGAACGCTTCGTCTTCAGCCAGAAGTTCGCCCAGGTCGACCCCTGGTCGGAGCGCGTCTCCGGCAAGGACAAGCACGAGTTCCGGCCGATGGCAACGGTCGGGTTCAACCAGGCAGCAGAGTGAGATGATGATGATGAACTGGATTGCTATTGGCGACATCAGCGACATTCCGCTGCGCGGCGCGCGCTGCGTGAAGACGCCGGTCGGCAAGATCGCCGTCTTCCGCACCGCCGAGAACGAGGTCTTCGCCATAGAGGATCATTGCCCGCACAAGGGCGGGCCGCTCTCCCAGGGCATTGTGCATGGCACCGCCGTCACTTGCCCGCTGCACAATTGGGTGATCTCGCTCGAAACCGGCAAGGCGCTCGGCGCCGACGAGGGCGCGGTGCGCACGGTGCCGGTGAAGAACGACAACGGCGCGCTCTTCATCGCGCTCGAAAACCTGGCATTGGCGGCGGCGGAGTAGAGATGGCGTGCGAGGTCAAGACCACCTGTCCCTATTGCGGCGTCGGCTGCGGCGTCATCGCGCACGTGGGGGATGACGGAGCGGTCAGCGTCAAGGGCGATCCCGAGCATCCGGCCAATTTTGGCCGGCTCTGCTCGAAGGGCTCGGCACTTGCCGAAACCCTCGATCTCGACGGCCGCCTCCTCTATCCAGAGATCGGCGGCCGCCGCGCAGATTGGGGCGAAGCGCTCGACCTCGTTGCCGAACGGTTTTCGCAGAGTATCGCCGAGCACGGTCCCGATTCGGTTGCCTTCTACGTCTCGGGACAATTGCTGACGGAAGACTATTACATCGCCAACAAGTTGATGAAGGGTTTCATCGGTTCGGCGAATATCGATACGAACTCGCGCCTCTGCATGTCGTCCTCCGTTGCCGGCCACCGCCGCGCCTTCGGCTCGGATACCGTACCGGGCATGTATGAGGACCTGGAACTTGCCGATCTTGTCGTGCTGACGGGTTCCAACCTCGCCTGGTGCCACCCAGTCCTCTACCAGCGCCTGGCCGCGGCGAAGGCAACCCGCCCGGAAATGAAGGTCGTGGTCATCGATCCGCGCCGGACGATGACGGCAGACATCGCCGACATGCATCTCGCGATCGCGCCCGACGGCGACACGGCGCTTTTCAACGGCCTGCTCGCCCATCTCGTGACGAGCGGCGCCGTCGATCAGAACTATATCTTGGCGCATACTGCCGGTTTTCCGGAAGCCTTCGCCGCCGCTTCCGCCCTCGATCTGCCGGCGCTTGCGAACGCGACCGGCCTCACCCAGGCCGAGCTGCTCGATTTTTATCGGCTGTTCGAAACGAACGAAAAGGTCGTGACCTGTTACAGCCAAGGCGTGAACCAGTCGGCGGCCGGTACCGACAAGGTCAATGCCATCATCAACTGTCATCTTGCGACGGGGCGTATCGGCCGGCCGGGCATGGGCCCCTTCTCGCTGACTGGTCAGCCCAATGCCATGGGCGGGCGCGAAGTCGGCGGTCTCGCCAACATGCTTGCCGCCCACATGGATATCGACAAGCCGCTCGATCGCGACCTGGTGCAGCGCTTCTGGGCCGCTCCGACCATCGCTCCGACGCAAGGCCTCAAGGCAGTCGACATGTTCCGCGCCGTTGCCGACGGCCGCATCAAGGCGCTCTGGATCATGGCGACGAACCCGGTCGTGTCCCTGCCCGATGCCGATGCCGTCGAAGCGGCGATCAGGGCCTGCCCCTTCGTCGTCGTCTCCGACATTCTGAAAGAGACCGATACGGCGCGCCATGCCCATGTGCTGTTGCCCTCGCTCGGCTGGGGCGAGAAGGACGGCATCGTCACCAATTCCGAGCGGCGGATATCGCGTCAGCGCGCCTTCCTCGAAGCACCCGGAGAGGCGCGCGCCGACTGGTGGCAACTCGCCGAAGTCGGCCGGCGCATGGGCTTTGCGGAAGCCTTCGGCCACGCGTCACCGGCCGACATTTTCGCTGAACATGCCGCCCTGTCCGGCTTCGAGAATGACGGACGCCGCGACTTCGACATCAGCGCCCTTGCCGAGATCGACCGGACGAGCTACGACGCTCTCGAGCCATTTCAGTGGCCGCAGCCGAAGGGAGCCGTGCCGCAGGAGAGACGCTTCTTTGCCGGCGGCGGCTTCTATCATCCGGATGGCCGCGCCCGCTTCGTGCCCGTCCATGCGCCGAAGGCAAGGCCCGGCAATGACGCGTTCCCTTTCATCCTCAATACGGGCCGCGTGCGCGACCACTGGCACACCATGACCCGCACCGGCAAGAGCGCCCGTCTCTCCGGCCATCTCGCCGAGCCTTTCGTCGAAATCCACCCGCGTGACGCGCAGAAGATCGCCGTCAGCGATGCCGATCTCGTCATGATCCAGAGTCCCTACGGCGCGGCGATCGTGCGGGCGCTTATCACCGAGCGTCAGGCCGAAGGCAGTCTCTTCGTGCCGATGCACTGGAACGACCAGTTCGCCTCGAAGGCGCGCATCGATGCGCTCGTCACCCCGGTCACCGATCCCGTCTCTGGCCAGCCTGCCTCGAAAAACGTGGCCGTTCGGGCGAGCCGCTTCGCGGCGAAAACCTACGGCTTCGCCGTTTCGGCCTCAAAGCCCCAAAATCTCGATACCGCCTATTGGGCGATCGCCAAAGCCGAAGGCGGCTGGCGGATGGAGCTTGCCTTCGCTGATGGGGACAAGGATTGGATCGACTGGTGCCGCGGAGCTTTCTCCATCGCTGCCGACATTGAACCGATCGGCTATACCGATCGCACCTCCGGCGAGTTTCGCCTCGCCTTCTTCGAGGGCGACCGCCTGCTTGCCGCGCTGTTCCTTTCGCCCCGGCCGGCAGCCGTCGCGCGTAATTGGGCGGTCTCGCAACTCGGTCCTTCGCACGACAATCTCGGCAGGCGCTTTGCCGTGACCGCCGGCCGTCCCGGTGCCAACCAGCCGGATCCGGGCGCGACAGTCTGTTCCTGCTTCAGTGTCGGCGTCAATCAGATCACCGCCGCCATCCGCGAGGGCTGCCACAGCGTCGAGGCGGTCGGAGAGAAGCTGAGCGCCGGCACCAATTGCGGCTCCTGCCGCGCTGAGATCAGGGGGATCATCCATGCGTGTCTTGCCGCCGCTGCCGAATGATATGACGTCGAGGCCGCAGTCGCAGCGCGTCGCCGCGCTCGCGACGCTGCCGCTCTTCTGGAGCTTGAAGGGCAAGCGTGTCGTGGTGGCAGGTGGCAGCGACGCCGCCGCCTGGAAGGCCGAACTCCTGGCGGCCTGCGGCGCGGAGGTCCATGTCTATGCCCCGCGCACAGAACTCGGCGAGATTTTTCGCGACCTCATCGCCCGGGGTGCCGCGCATGAATGCGGCCGCTTCGTTCATAACGGCGAAGTGTGGCACCCCGGCATCTTTCAAGGCGCGGCAATCGCCATTGCCGATTGCGATGAGGATGTCGAGGCGGAAGCCTTCTTCAACGCCGCGCGCGCCTGCGGGGTGCCCGTGAACGTCATCGACAAGCCTGCCTACTGCCAATTCCAGTTCGGATCGATCGTCAATCGTTCACCCGTCGTCGTTGCAATTTCCACCGATGGGGCAGCCCCGATCCTTGCACAGGCGATCCGTCGGCGGATCGAGACCCTGCTGCCGCCGGCAATCAAAAGCTGGGCGTCGATCGCGCAGGCAATTCGTGAGCGCGTGAACGCACGCCTGCAGCCGGGTGCCGCGCGCCGCAGCTTTTGGGAGCGTTTCGTCGATCGGGCTTTCCTCGATACACCGGAGGAGGGTGTGGAGACGCGGCTGATGGCGGAGCTGGAGCGCCTTGCGGCACCACGGCCCGCTGTCGCCCGCGTCACCATCGTCGGCGCGGGTCCGGGCGATGCGGAACTCCTCACCTTGAAGGCCGTGCGCGCCCTGCAGGCCGCCGACATCATCCTCTACGACGAGCAAATTTCCACCGACATCCTCGAGCTCGCGCGGCGTGAGGCAAAGCGCATTCTTGTCAGCGATCAGCGCGGCGACGGAAGGGTGATGGCTCTCGCCAAGACAGGCAAACGCGTGGTGCGCCTGCAGTCAGGCAACCCGGCGCCCGCCGCCGCCACGCGCGAAGAGGCGTCGAGACTGGGCAAGCTCGGCATTGCCGTAGAGATCATACCCGGCGTCGATGCGGAGCATCATGCGCCAGCTGTCGCTGCGGCGGAGACGTGCCCGGCAGATCCGGCCGCAGCATGGGGAACCACACGCGCAGCCAATCTTTGACGACGCTTCGCTATTCCAATTTCGTGCCGCGGCCTTTCTTGATCGGGGTCAATGCGCTATCTTTAATGAGTGACTTTATCAGACCCTGCGCGAGCGGGTCGCGGTTCTCTCACCATTCGGCCCCTCCCGCAGGACGCAACGAGCTGTCTCAAGGGAGTTCAGTCATGGCCCAAAAACAACCCGTCAAGGTCGAAACATCCGCTCCTGAAAAGCGCGAACCAGTTTCGATGTTCGAGAGCCTCCGCCGGGAAATCGATCAGCTTTTCGAAGATTTCAATCCGCTTGGCTGGCGATCTTTCCCGGCACGCATGCGCGAATTCGACCGGCCGTGGTCCGAAAGGAGCACCTGGCGAATGTCTCCTGTGGTCGACGTCATCGAATCCGAGAAGGAATACAAGATCGCCGCTGAGATGCCGGGCATGGACGCGAACGAGGTCGAAGTGAAGATCGTCAACGACATGCTGTCGATCAGCGGCGAAAAGAAAGAGGAGAAGGAGGAACGCGAAAAGGATCGCTTCCTTTCGGAACGGCGCTATGGCGCATTCCAGCGCACTTTCCGGCTGCCGCCCGGCGTCGATGCGGACAAGATCGAAGCCACCTTCGCGAAGGGCGTCCTGACCGTGCGGCTGCCGAAGACGGCCGAAGCCGCCAGCAACGAGAAGAAGATCAACGTCAAGGCGGCGTGAACGCGACGAGATCAGACGGTCGATCCCGCGCTGCGGTCCGTGGCGCGAGCCGCTTCGAGACGATCGAGGAAGGGCCGCTGCGCCGGGTTTATCTTTTCCCGCGCGACCGGAACCGTGAACCATCCGGCACGATCCACTTCGGGAAAGGATTGCATGCGGCCGCTGCGCGGCGGCCATTCGATCTCGAAAACGTTGCTTTTGAGCTTTCCGATATCGAGGTCACTTTCGCCGGCATAGGCCGTGACCAGCTTGCCGCTCTTCTGTCGCTCTTCGCCGAGAAACTCCAGGGGACAGGTCACCACAACACCGGTCTCCTCGAGAAATTCCCGCCGTGCCGCCGCCTCCGGCTCTTCGCCGGGTTCGTATTCGCCCTTCGGGATCGACCAGGCGCCGGCGTCGCGATTGGTCCAGAAGGGACCGCCGGGATGAACGAGCAGGACCAGGAGCGAGCCGCCTTCATACTTGTAAAGCAGGATGCCTGCGCTTTTCTTCCTCATGGACCCAACCCTTCGGCTCCCGCGGCGCCCTGAAGGATGGGTCGGATCGAATACGCCGCCCGGCGGATAGCGCGCCATTGTGGAACCGATACGCTATATTCAAGAGCCCTCGGCGGAAAGCCGCTTCGGGCGCAAGAAGGACGATAGCCATGCTGGCGATGGTTCTTGAGGAAATCGGAAAGCCATTGGTCGCCGTCGAGCGCCCGCTTCCGGAGCCGCTCGCAGGCGAACTCCGGCTCAGAGTGGAGGCCTGCGCCGTCTGTCGCACGGACCTGCATGTGGTCGACGGCGACCTGCCTCGCCCGAAGCTGCCGCTCGTGCCCGGCCACGAGATCGTCGGCGTCGTTGAGGCGGTCGGGACGGGTGTGGACCCGGGCAGGATCGGCTGCCGCGTCGGAGTGCCCTGGCTCGGCTATACATGCCGGACCTGCTTCTATTGCCGCTCGAACGCGGAAAACCTCTGCGACGCCCCCTTGTTCACCGGCTATACCCGCGATGGCGGTTTCGCCACCCATGTTGTCGCGGATCAGGCCTATGCCTTCGATCTCGACCCTTCCGGCGATCCCGTCTCGCTAGCGCCTCTGCTTTGCGCGGGTCTCATCGGCTGGCGCTCGCTGAAGCGCGCCGGCGACGGCCGCAGGATCGGGCTCTATGGCTTCGGGGCGGCCGCGCACATCATTACCCAGGTCTGCGTCCGCCACGGGCGGCAGGTCTACGCCTTCACTCGCGCGGAAGACGCGGCCGGGCAGCGCTTTGCGCTGGACCTCGGAGCGGCCTGGGCCGGTGGCTCGAACGAGGTGCCGCCGGAGCCGCTCGACGCCGCCATAATCTTCGCTCCCGTCGGAACCCTCGTCCCCGCGGCGCTCAAGGCTGTGCGCAAAGGCGGGCGCGTCGTCTGCGGCGGCATCCACATGAGCGACATTCCTGCTATGCCCTACGCCTTGCTGTGGGGCGAGCGCGAACTCGTCTCTGTCGCGAATGTCACGCGCGAGGACGCGCACGAGTTTCTTGCAATCGCCGCGGAGGCCGGAGTCCGCGCGCACACGACCGTTTATCCTCTCGAGGATGCCAACGCCGCGATTGCCGACCTCCGCGCAGGCAACTTCAACGGCGCCGCCGTGCTTGTGCCCAGACAGACCCGCCTCGATCGCTCCTCACCAGCGGGAGCATCGAATGGCCAAACTTATTGACGAGAATTAATGCCGGCGACTGCCGCCTGCCTAACGTCGATGACCGTGGATCGGACTTTCGAAAGGAACTCCCACATGAGATACAAGACCATTCTCACCGTGGTCGGCGTCGACCGTTTCGATGACGACCTTAAAGCGGCGGCCGACATCTGCACGGCGGGCAACGCGCATTTGTCGGTTTTGGTCGTTAAATTGGCGGCGCTACCGCCCATCGGCGACTACGGCGCTACGTTTTCCGTTGACTGGGTCGAGGCAAGGGAAAACGACGTCGCCGAGCTCAACGCGAGTGTCGAAGCGGCCAGAGCCTTGCTGTCGGGGACGGGCATCTCGTTTCAGGTCGACGGCAGATATTCGGAGTTCGCAGGCGCCGACAATGACATAGGCGGACGCGCCCGCTACGCGGATATGGCATTGATTGGCCCCAGCCTATCAGCCAGCCCCGACTTGCGGTCCCGCGCCATAGATGGCGCCCTCTTCAATTCCGCGCGCCCCGTTCTGCTGGTGCCGAAGGGCCGGCGCGCGAGCCTAGCGCCCAAGAGGGTCCTGCTCGCTTGGAACTCGCATATCGAAGCGGCACGAGCGGCGCGCGAGGCGTTGGAGATAATGGCCGGTGCAGAGATCGTCCACGTCACCATGGTCGATCCGGCAGGGTCGTCCAGCGGCGAGGAGCCTGGGGCCGACGTCGCGGCCTATCTCGCCCGCCACGGCATCAAGGTCACGATCGATCGGCTGCCGGGCGCGGGCCGGCGCGTGGACGAAGTGCTCAACAGCCATGCGCTTGATATCGCGGCCGACCTGATCGTCATGGGCGCCTACGGCCATTCGCGGATGCGCGAGCGCATCTTTGGCGGCGTCACGAAGTCGATGATCGATGCGGCCGTCGTGCCCGTGCTGATGATGCACTGAACGGCGATCGACGATTGCGCCAAAGCCTTACAGGGCCGTGCGTCTTATCAGACGCAGAAAGGTCGCTGTAGCGCTTTGAATTACTGCATGTCTTTGTCCTTAAATCGAGGTCGATTTAAGGAACCATGCAGCAGTGCTACGCCAGGTGGTTCTACCTGCCTGCGAAATGCTCCAGCGAAACGATATTGAAGCCGTGGAAGGGAGGAGTTGCTTTCATGCTCGATAAAACGACAGACCCTTTGGTACCGCCCCTGCCCTGGTGGCCTATCGGCGTCGACGCGCGACTGCCGCTTTTGTCAGCAGGGCGGTTGCAGGCGGCGATATTGCAGGCATTGTTGCGCCAGCAGATCGAGATTTCGGCATTCATGCAAAGGCGCGCCGACCAGCACCTGCAGCTCTGGGAGGACGTGCTCGCATCGGACTATGCCCGTGACGGCTTCGATCTCTATTGCGGATTCTGGCGGGATACGTTCCTGGACTACTCGGACGAGGCCGACCGTCTTGCGCGAATTGCGACGCTTCTTGCCGCTCGGACCGCGAGAAGCGTCTGCAAGGAACAGGAGATCCTGACCGACGAGATGGCAACGCAGATGGTCATGTAACCGGATCCTGCGTTCTGCTGCCGCTCGGCAGGTCCCCTCAGCGGGCCATGAAGCCTTTAGCTGGAGGAACCTTTCGTCTTCGCCGCCAGCATATCGGCGATCTCCATCGGGAAGGGAAAGATGATCGTTGAACTCTTTTCGGCGGCGATGACGTTCAATGTGCTCAGGTAGCGCAATTGCATGGCCTGGGGCCTCTTCGCGAGGATTTCCGCGGCCTCCAGCAGCTTGGCCGCCGCCTGCTGCTCGCCTTCGGCGTTGATAACCTTCGCGCGCCGCTCGCGTTCGGCTTCCGCCTGACGGGCGATCGCACGGATCATCGACTCGTTGATGTCGACATGCTTGATCTCGACGGTCGCCACTTTGATGCCCCAGGCATCCGTCTGGACGTCGAGGATCTTCTGGATATCCTCGTTGAGCCTGTCGCGCTCCGCCAGCATCTCGTCGAGGTCGTGCTTGCCGAGCACCGAGCGCAGCGTGGTCTGGGCGAGCTGGCTCGTCGCCATCATGAAGTCTTCGACCTGGATGGTCGATTTTTCCGCATCGATGACCCGGAAATAAATCACCGCGCTCACGCGGACGGAGACGTTGTCGTGCGAGATGACGTCCTGGCTCGGGACGTCGAGCACGCGGGTTCTGAGGTCGACGCGCACCATCTGCTGCACGTAGGGAAGGAGCAGGATAAGACCCGGTCCCTTGACGCCGGTAAACCGGCCCAGCGTGAAGACCACGCCCCGCTCGTATTCCCTGAGGATCCGGATCGCATAGGCGATGACGATGAGCAGGAGAAACAGTGCCGCGGCGAGCGGAACAAGACTTCCAAACAGGGGCATCAATTTTCCTCTCTTTCCTACTACAGCGCGGCGCGTCTTTTCAGACGCACAAAGCTCGCTGCGGCACTTTGAATTGCTGCATGTTTTTACCTTAATCGGCTACAATTCAAGGAAACATGCAGGAAATCAGCTCCGTTTTGCTCGGCGCTTGACTTCGAGCGTCAAGCCATCCCTGCCAACGACCATCACGTCCTCGCCGGGGCCGAGCGGCTCACCGCTCACCGCCCTCCAGCGCTCCCCATGCGCGATCACGTAACCGGCGGCTCCCGCCCAGGTGTCGACCTTCCCGGAAATGCCGATCATCTGCTCGGCTCCGGTGGCGACCCTATGCCGGCGCGACAGGAGTGCGAGACGGGCGACAAGGAGGCTGAAAGTGAAGCTTGCGATCGCCACCCCGCCGAGAACCGGCCAGGACACCTGCAGCCCCGGCACATCGGTATCGAACAGGATGGCGGCACCCAGCACGATGGCGACCCCGCCGCCGAGCCCAAGGGCACCAAAGGACGGCGCATGCGCCTCGGCCACAAGCAGCGCAACACCGAGCAGGATCAGACCGATACCGGCATAGCTGACTGGCAGCACCGCCAAGGCATAGAGATTGAGCAGAAGGCTGATGCCGCCAATCGTCCCGGGCACCACCGTCCCAGGCGTCAGGAACTCGAAGATCAGCCCGTAAATGCCGACGATCATCAGGAGAAGCGCGACGTTCGGATCGGTGATCACCGAAAGCAAGCGGGTGCGCCAATCCGGCAGAACGTCCTCGACGGCAAGCCCCACCGTATCGAGCCGGACGTCGGCCTGGCCGACGCGAACCGTGCGGCCATGGGCTTGCTTCAGGAGGTCCTCAATGCTGGCGGCGGTGAAATCGATGACCTTCTCGCGCGCCGCCGCGGCGGAGGAGAGGCTCGCCGCCTCGCGCACGGCGCGCTCCGCCCAGTCGGCATTGCGATCCCTGAGTTCCGCGAGCCCGCGAATATAGGCTACTGCATCATTGATCAGCTTGGCCTCCCCGGGATTGGCGGGCCGCTTGTCGTCCGGCGGCTTGCCTGGCTCAGCCGGCGTGTTCTTGTCGCGCTGCTCATCGTCGCCGAACAACCCGCCGCCGATTGCGATCGGCGTCGCCGCACCCAGATTGGTGCCCGGCGCCATCGCTGCGACGTGGCTTGCATAGAGGATATAGGTGCCGGCGCTCGCCGCCCTCGCCCCGCTCGGCGCCACGAAACTCGCGACAGGAACCGAGGAATCGAGGATGGCACGGATGATGTCGCGCATCGACGTGTCGAGGCCGCCGGGCGTGTCCATCCGCAAGATCACCAGCACCGCGCCGCGATCATTGGCTCGCGCGAGGCCGCGCGTCACATATTCCGCCGCGGCGGGACTGATGGCGCCATTCACATGTAGGACGATCGCTACGCGCTCGGCACCGGACGCAAGAGGCAAAGGAAAGGCGAACGCCGACAGGAGGACAAACACCAGGATGAGGATTCGGGACATTCGCCGTCAACGCCTCGTGGTTCGTTAGGAAGAGGCAGGAGGCATGCGAACGGCCGCATCGCCTCCCGCACTACTTTTCGTCGAAAATAATCGCTTCCTAATATATGTCAGAACCGCGAAAAGCGTAAGATATCACCGCTAGCCGCTGCCGCGGAAGTTGCATCGAAGAGGCGCCGCGTGATGCCGTTGCTGCTTACCTCACCGCAACCGACGACGGTCGCCCTCCGCGTCGGGAATGCGCGTCAACTGACGCTTGTGTGCTCCGATGCCCGTTGCGAGAGCGCGGGCCCCCTCGCTCTTCGCGCCCGCGCCAGCCCGGCCACTTGCGCCGCGACGAAAATGGCGTGGTCGTTGACCTGCGGCAGCCCCATCAGTTCCCCGAAGGTCCCGCGAGCGAGCGGCCCGGCGATGAAGAGGTCATCCTGCTCCCGGCCCTCCTTATCGAGCGCCCTGCTGGTCTCGCTGCAGGCAAGGCCAAGGCCGACCGCGTCCGCCTGCAGGTGACCGGCGGCGCCAAGCGCTTCGAGCCAGCCTTGGCTCTTCAGGATGTTCTTGTGCGCGGGGCCTGTGGTGACCACCACCGCATCGACAGTCCACTGCTCCGTTCCGCCCGACCAGCGTTGTCGGAAGGTGACGGTGATGTCGCCGCCGTTTGTTTCAATACCTGCGATCGAACCCGCCAGAACCCGGACGTCGCCGGCGCTGAGCCCTGCACGGATGATCGCATCGATCTGCGGGGCGACGCGAAAGCGGTGGACGTCCCAGAAGGGGCGAAGATGACGCACGAGGCGCCGCCGCTCCGCAACCGACAGATTGCGCCAGATCTCCCCGCCCTGGGCCCGCAGGGCATCGAAGACGGCGTGCCAGCTAAAACCCTCCGCCGCGGCATTCGCGATCTCCTGGCGAACGCGGAGAAGGAGTTCGCTCGCCGTTGTGGCCGCTCGAGCGGTGAAGTCGCCATAGGGGTCCTGCGCCCGGCCCGCATGTCCGCGCGAGCGAAGACCGCGGCGGGAGAAAGCGGTGATCGGTCCCCTGTGCCCGCTTGTGCGCAAGGACGCAATAACGTCGGCGGAGGTCAAGCCGGTGCCGATGATCAGGACACGGTCGTTTGTGCGGATGGCCTCGAGCGCGCCTGGCACGGTCGTGTCCGCCACGTAGCGGGGGTGCCCGCGCAACGCCGCGGCGATGCCGCCCGGTGCCTCGGGCGCGGGATGCGTCGTCGCGACGATCAGCACCTCGGCCCGGATCCCGGAACCGCCCTCGCCGCGGACTTCCCATAAGGCGCCCTTGCGCTCAACGCCTATGACCTTTTCCCGCAAATGCGTGACGCGCCCCGTCGTGAGGAACGGAGCGATGGATTCCGCCACATAGAGGCCGAAGAGCCGGCGGCGCGGGTAGAGGTGACCGTCCGAGGCGAGTGCCTCGGCGTCGTCGCGCAGCTCGCCGCGCGAGGCGAGCCAGTGCATGAAGTGGTCGTCATCGTCCGGATCTATGCTCATGCGCGCAGCTGGAACGTTGACGCGATGCGCGCGATCCGCCGTATCATAGGCAAGGCCGCAGCCGAGCCTTTCGCGCGGCTCGAAAACCGCGATCCGCCAGCCGTCCATGTCGCGGCTGCGCGCCAGGTTGGCCGCGACCACGGCGCCGGTGAAACCACCGCCAATGATGACAACAGAAGAGTGCGGGCCGTTCATGGGTACGACACCTCGAGCATTTGCCTGTCACCGCGGGCGATGATCTTGCCGAAACGATACGCCTCATCGACCGCCTGGGCTACCTCTGCTTGCGAACGCGAGGGCGACGTTGCGCCGGCCGACGCGCTGCTTTGTCTGGGCGGAAGCCGGAGAGTTCATCCTGCCTTCAGGGCCAGACGCTTTCCTGTGGCGATTAGCCGTGCCGCCGCATAGGTTTGCGTGACGATCTCCGGCACCAGGTCGATGTCCGGCAAGCTTCCGAGGCCCAACGGACCGATCGCGAATAGGTTCTGCGTGCGCCCGCCGGCCCCCAGAACTTCGCCCATCGGGCTCACGGCGATGCCGAGGCCGAGTTCATCCGTGCGGGCAAGCCCACCCGCAAAGAGGCTTTGGAACAGGGGGGCGCCGAGTTCCGGCGCGGAGCAACGGCAGTCGATCACCTGGTCGGCGCGCAGCAATTCCTCGATCTCCTCTCCTGCCCAGCGCACCATGATCCCTTCCGGAACGCGCCGCCCCGCCCAGCCGCGACGAAGCACGGTTCGCCCGTCGGCGAACTCCTGCTGCAGCCGGGCGTGCACCGCCGCCGGCAACCGGTTTCGGTGGCTGTCGTAGATGGCGCGCAGGTGGCGGTTGAACTGTCGCTTCTCCTGTGCCGAGAGGGATTGCCAGAGCGAGCGCGCCCGGCGGCGCAGACCGTTCATCGCCGCCTGCCAACCCTGCCCCCTTGCTTCCGCCTCGGCGCAGGCCTGGCGGACGAAGCGCACGATCTGACGAAGGCCGGAGGGCATCGGATCGACGGGGAAGCTCGGCGCGGCTGCAAGCAGTGTGTGCGTCTGTGGCAGGAAGCCGCGACGCGAAAGCAGCGTGATCTTGCCGGCATAGCCGTTGTCACGCAGCTGGAAGAGTCGGTCGACCACGCGAACGCCGCTGCCGAGCAGCACCGCATGGCGCGGATCGACGAGCCGCCGCGTCCTGACGAGCGGCTTATCGTCCTGCGCAACCTCGATATCGCACGGCCGTACGCCAAAACCCGTCGCGAGCACCACGATATCGCAGGTATCGCTCGCGCCTACGCGAACGAGGGTGAAGCGACCGTTCGCAAGCTTGCGCAGACCGAGGATCGGCTCGTGCGAGAACTTCACCGTGATATCGGAACGGCGCGCGAGCGCCTCGGAAAAGCGCTGATGGACATAGTCGCTAAATATACCTTTCGGCACAAAAATCTGCCGGAAGCCCGGTATCGCGGCCGGAACGGCGGCGCGGAACTCGTCATTGGCGCAGAGCCAGTCGTTGAAATCGTCGGGCTGGCCGGCAGCAACCGAGAGATCCCGCACACGGCTGTTCAAAATCTCGCAGCGCTGCGCCGAAGAAAGCGCCTGACCGCCGCTGATCGCCGGATGCGGGTCGTACATCGTGAGATGAAAGGGCATGCGCATCGACTTCATCAGCGCGATCGCCATCATGATGCCGGAAAATCCGCGGCCGATAATGGCGATCTCCGGTTTCGAGGTCGAGCCGGGCGTCGCCGGCTTCGCTGCAAACAGTCCGAGAACGGTCATGTGAGCTCCTTTGCGACTGGCCGTCGCTCCTCATTCCGGGCAATCCCGTACGCAGGACTTCGAGACACACAAAGAGTTGGGATTTTCAGGGATATTGGATCCTATGCCGCTCGCCCGTCGGGATCGCGGGAACAGTGCCGGCGGGGGATCGCTCCGTGCCTTCACCATCCCGCGTCGAGCGAGACTGCACTTCTTCGGCTGGCCTGGCGCTTTGGCTCATGGTCATCCTTATACGGCATAGTCTATCAACTTAGTATTTTATGACAAAGCTTTCAATCGGCAAGGCATTTTTGTGACACGGGCCGCGGCCGAGCCGCCTTACCACTTGCCTCTACACGCGCAAGCCACTGAATTCACGGGATAACATCATGCCGTTGGGTGCGGCACAGGTAACACCCACGCGGCCGTTATCGCGGCGGGCGCATTTAGAGCGGCTCGACAGTGGAAGAATTCCGTCCACGCTCCATACTAAAAGGAGCGGTGCGACAGGAAAACGCAAAGAAAGTTCAATATCCAGAAAATCAATAGAACCAGCTTTCTTACGAGTTGTCCTGCGATCGTTCAGGGATATGGCCAAAGGCCTGAGCGGGATCGGCGATGGGCGCGAAGCGGCTTTTCCGCCCGGATCCCGCGTCAAGCCGCAGACGCGCGAGCGCGGCGTCGAGGGCGGATGGAGGGATAAGATGGGAACGATCTCGCAGTTCGCCGAGAAAGCCAGGCCGCCCGCGCACCGGATCGAGAGCGAGGAAGAGGCCCTCTCGATTGCAAAGGATCTGGCGGCGGAGCTCGCCGAGGGCGCCAGCGAGCGCGACCTCGAGCGGGTCCTTCCCTACGAGGAACTCGACCGGCTTGCGCAATCGGGACTGCTGGCGATCAGTATCCCTTCGGAACACGACGGCATCGACGTCTCGAACGCTGTGCTTGCCGAAGTGACGGCGATTCTGGCCGAAGCCGACAGTTCGATCGGGCTGATCCCGCAAGAGCACTTCTACATCCTGGAAGCGCTACGCCAGCATGGGAGCGAGGAACAGAAACAGTTCTTCTTTGGCCGCGCGCTTGCCGGCGACCGCTTCTGCTGTGCGCTTTCGGAGACCGAGACCAGTGCAGCCGATCACTACGAGACCCGCATTACAGAAGATGGCGCCGGCTATCGCATCAATGGCCGCAAGGAACATTCGACCGGCGTTCTCTTTGCCGATTGGATCGCCGTCTCCGCGCTCGATGCGGCCGGCCGGATCGCCTTGTCCATCGTTCCTCGCGGGGCCGAAGGCATCCAGATCATCGACGACTGGGATAGTTTCGGACAGCGCGTCACCGGTACTGGCACGGCGGTCCTGCAGAACGTCTATGTGAATGCGGACTCCGTCATCCGGCACCACCGGGGCTTCGAGCGGCCGACGGCGATCGACGCCGTCGGCCAGATCATCCACGCGGGCGTCGATCTCGGCATTGCCCGAGCCGCCTTCCGCGAGACCGTCCACTTCGTTCGCTATCATGCGCGCCCCTCGCCAGGGAGCGGTGCCGAGCAGGTATCGGAAGATCCGTTGGCGATCACCGAGCTCGGCAAGATCGCCATCCACCTGGAGGCGGCAACCGCCTTGATCGAGCATGCGGGCCGGAAGGTCGACGCCGCCCAGGTCGATCCGACGGAGGAGCACGCTGTCACAGCCAGCCTCGCAGTTGCCGCCGCCAAGGTGGTCACGAGCGAAGTCGCACTGGAGGCCGCCAACACGCTCTTCGAACTGGCCGGCACCGCCGCGACCAGGGTTGCGCTCAATCTCGACCGCTATTGGCGCAACGCCCGCACCCACACGCTGCATGACCCGCTTCGTTGGAAATACCACGCCGTCGGCAATTACCACGTCAACGGGGTCAAGCCTCCGCGCAACGGCGCGCTATGACCGGGGCCTCCCCGAACTTGATAACGGCCCTCTCCAGCCGGGAACGCCTAACCCGCTTCGCTGAGAAGCGGTGCGATGACATTCTCTTCCTCGCTTGCCGCGAACTGCTCGAGAGTCATGTTGTCGAGAATGCCGGCCATGGCATCGCGCACCACGATCATCGACCGGCGCACATGACAGGTTTGCGGATCCGAACAGTCGTCGCAGACTTCATAGGCCGTGCGGCTCGCGCAGCGGATCGGAGCCAGCGGGCCGTCAAGCGTGCGGATCACCTGGCCGACGCGGATCTCCGATGCGGGTCGCGCCAGCGAATACCCACCGCCAGGCCCTTTTTTCGAGCGAAGAAAGCCGGCATTTCTAAGTTCCAGCATGATCGTGTCGAGGAACTTCTTCGGCAAGTTGTTGCGAACGGCGATATCGGTGATGAAAGCCGTTTCGCCCGGCTGAAGCTGGGCGAGATCCACCATCGCCTTCAGACCGTATTTTCCTTTTTTTGTCAGCATGAGACATCGCTTTCGAGACGATCGGGGACGCGGAATGGAAAAGCGCGCGCTTTCCGCCCGCATCCACGTCTGAAACACTGGAGAATCGACCACGTCTGATCCGGACTCGCGCCGGAATCACCCTGATCCGGTGCCGTCGAGCGCCACCCCGCCGGCTCTGTAGGGGCGGGCTTGCGTATCGGTTCCAGTTATAAATCAGCCGCATTTCAGCGGCAAGAAATCAATTCAGTTCTCAGATAGATTTACTTAAAAGTTCTAAGCGTCGCTAATGGTCGCACACGAGTCGGCGCGGAAGTTTTCACATTAATCGGGGCCGCGGGGTGGCGGCAACCGTGACCCCATCTCACCCCAGTGAGATGGAATCGTCGACGATGATGACCGGACGGCCGAGCGAGCAGGCCTCGACGCGCGCTTCGACGCGGTAGACGGATTTCAGCATCTCTGCGGTGATCACGGTGTGCGTCGGCCCGCTTGCGATCACTGAACCGTTGCTGATCACGATCGTATCGTCGCAATAGCGGAGTGCGTGATTGAGGTCGTGCAGCGCGATCAGCACGGCCATGCCGGACTGTGCCGCGAGGCGCTTCATGAAGCTGAGGACCTCGATCTGGCGGAAGAGGTCCAGCGCCGAGGTCGGCTCGTCCATGAGGAGGACTTCCGGCTTGCGCACCAGTGCCTGGGCGATCGACACGAGCTGGCGCTGCCCGCCGGAAAGTTCGCCGAGTCCGCGGAAGGCGAGATCATCGATCCTGAGCGCCGCGAGCACCCGATCGATCTCGGCGAGCTCCCCGTCCTTCACCTTCCACCCGGAGCCCTGCTTTGCAGAAAGCAGGACCGACTCGTAGACCGTCAAGACGGCATTGGCGCCGGTGTCCTGCGGCATGTAGCAGATCGCTTCCTGCCCTTTCGCCGTATCGGAAAGATGGACGAGGCCGGGACCGGCGGCGAGGCCGGCGATACGTTTGAAGAGCGTCGATTTTCCGGCTGCATTGGGGCCGATGACGGCAGTCAAGCGACCGCCGCTCAATGTGCCCGTATTGATGTCGGACAGCACGATGCGGCGGCCATAGGTCGCGCCGACATCCTTGAGTGCGAGGCCTACCATGAGCGCCTCCTGTTGGTGAAAATCAGCACGAAGAAGAAAGGGACGCCGACGAGCGCCGTGATGATGCCGATCGGCAGCACCGCCCCCGGAATGAGCATCTTGCTGACGACCGACGTGACCGAGAGCAGGAGCGCGCCGCAGAGGACCGAGGCCGGCAGGAAGAAGCGCTGGTCTTCGCCCACCAGCATGCGGGCGATGTGCGGCCCGACGAGACCGACGAAGCCGATCGTGCCTACAAAGGAGACGGGGATCGCCGAGAGCAGGCTGACCGTCAGCATGGTTTCGAGCCGCAGCCGGCGAACATTGATGCCGAAGCTCGCCGCCTTGTCGTCACCGAGCCGGAGCGCCGTCAGAGCCCAGGCATGTCGCGCGAAAAGCGGCACGGCGAAGACGAGCACTGCCCCGGTTATCCAGACCTTCGGCCAGGTCGCCTTAGTGAGGCTGCCCATGGTCCAGAAGACCACCGCGGCGAGCGCCTGCTCGGAGGCGAGGTATTCGAGCAGCGACAGCGCAGCGTTGAAGGTGAAGACAAGCGCAATGCCGAGCAGCACGATCGTCTCCACGGTGACGCCGCGCATCGTCGAGGCAAAATGGATGAAGAGCGCCGCGACCATCGCCATCAGGAAGGCGTTGAGCGGCACCATGTATTGAACTGCCACCGGAAAGACCGCCACACCCGCAACGAGGCCGAGTGCCGCGCCGAAGCCGGCAGCGGCCGAAATGCCGAGCGTGAAGGGGCTTGCGAGCGGGTTGGCGAGGATCGTCTGCATCTGCGCGCCCGCGACAGAGAGCGACGCGCCGACGGTGACCGCCATCAGTGCGATCGGCATGCGGATATCCCAGATAACGACGCGAAGCTGGTCGCCGACGCTCTCGGCCCGAAACAACGCCGTCAGCACGTCTGCGAGCGGATAGTTGGCAGGTCCGAGTGCCATGTCGACGGCGACGGAAAGAAACAGTGCCACGAGAAGGCCGGAGAGCAGGAGCACACGACGCGCAACGAGCGCGCGGTAGCGTCCGCGTCCTTCGAGACCGGCGATTTCATCGGAGATCGCCACCATCATTCACCCCCATCCGAAAGCGAGACGAAATAGCCGGGCCGATAGGCGACCGGGAGGAATTTCTCATGGAATTCGCGGAAGGTCCGGTCAGGATCAATATCGGCGAAGAGGTCCGGGTGGAACCACTTGGCGAACTGCTGAATCGGAACGAACTCGTAGGGCGCGCCATAGAACTGGTGCCAGACGGCGTGCACCCTGCCCGCCTTCACCGCATCGAGGCTGGCAAAGGCCGGGCGCTGCATCAAGCCCCTCAATTTCTCCCGGGCCGCCGTGGGATCGGCGCCGCGGCCAACGGCTACGAACTGATTGAGATCGGATTCGGCCGACCAGTTGCTGCCGGTCACGATGACATGATCCGGATTGGCAACCACGAGCTGTTCGGGATTGAGATCGCCGAAGGTCGCTGTGATCACGTCGGAGCCGATATTGTGGCCCCCAGCCTTTTCCACCATCTCGCCGAAATTCGCCGGGCCGAAGGTCCGGCAGCAGGCCGTCTCCCCGGTGATCCCGGGCGAGCGTTCGATGAAGACCTTCGGGCGCTCGATCGCACCGGCGTTAGCGAGCCGGTCGGTCACGATCGCGATTTGGGCGCGCCGGTAGTCGATGAACTCCTTCGCCCGCGTCTCGGCGCCGAAGAGCTGCCCAAGTATCTCGATCGATCTCTCGCTGTTCTTCGCGGAATCCACACGGAAGTCGAGATAGACGACGGCGATGCCTGCGGCTGCCGCCTTTTCGATGAAACCTGCTTCCTCGACAGCCTTCTCAGCTTCGAGGTTCAGCGTCAGCACGTCGGGCTTGAGCGCGATTGCCGCTTCCAGGCTGAAATCGCCGCTCGGGATGTAGCCGAAGCGCGGCAGCTTCTCGACCGCGGGAAACCGCTCCGAGTAACCGGCATAGGAATCCGGATCCTTCTTGATCAGATCGTCGCGCCAGCCGACGATCGTGTCGAAGACATGTTCGCCCTTGAGCGCCGCGGCGACATGAATCTGACGCGCCTCGCCGAGCAATATCCGCTTGGCCGGCAGCTCGATCTCCACCTTGCGGCCGGTGACATCGGTGATTTCCGCCGCAAACGCCGAAGCCGCGGCCATGGCCGCGGCAGCGAGTGCCAAAAGGACGTTCTTGAGAATCGGCATTCCAAGACCTTGAAATAGGCGAGCGGAGGGCTTTCGCCCTCCGATACGGTGCTTATTGACCCACATTCAACGAAACGAAGTAGCCGCTCTTGTAAGGCAGCGGCAGGAAGCGCTCGTGCAGTTCCTTGAACGTCGTTTCCGGATCGAGGTCCGCGAAGAGATCGGGATGCAGCCACTTGGCGATCTGCTGGATGGCCACGAACTGGTAGGGGTTGTTGTAGAACTGGTGCCAGATGGCGTGGACGTTGCCTTCCTTGACGGCCTTCACACCGGTGAAAGCCGGGCGCTTGGTCAGGTTTTCGAGCTTGCGCAGCGCTTCCTTCTCATCCGCGCCATAGCCGACACCGACCCAGTTTCCGCCCGGGACATAACCTTCCCAGTTGCCGCCGGTCACGATGATCTGGTCGGGATTGGACGCGATGATCTGCTCCGGATTGACCGTGCCGAAGGTTCCCGGAATGATGTCCTTCGCCATGTTCACACCGCCGGCGAACTCGACCATCTTGCCGAAATTCTCGTTGCCGAAGGACATGCAGCAATCGTCGGAATAACCGCCGGCGCGCTCGACGAAGACGAGCGGCTTCTTCGGATTGGCTTTCGCCAGCACGTCGGTAACCTTGGCGATGCTGTCGGCGCGGAATTTGATGAATTCCTCCGCCTTTTCCTCCTTGCCGAAGAGCTTGCCTATGAGGCGTATGCTCGGTTCGGTGTTCTCCATCGGCTTTTCGCGAAAATCGACATAGACGAGCGGGATGCCGACCTTCTCGAGCTTCTCGATATAACCCGCTTCTTCCGTCGCCGTCTTGGCGTCGATGTTCATCAGCATGACGTCCGGCTTCAGCGCCACCGCCTGCTCGATATCGAAGGTTCCGTCCTTCATGCCGCCAAAGGTCGGCAGCTTGGCAATCTCGGGATATTTGGCGAGGTAGGCAGCGTAGGTTTCGGGGTCTGCCTTTGCGAGGTCGTCGCGCCAGCCGACGACGCGCTTGAAGGGCTCGTCTTTATCCAGGGCACCGACGAAATAGATCTGGCGCCCCTCGCCGAGAATCACATGCTCGACCGGCACGTCGACCTCGACCTCGCGACCGGTGACATCTTTCACCTTCACGGTGTCGGCGAGCGCCGTCGTCGAAATAAGCACGCAAAGACCCGCGGCGGCAGCGGCCACCTTGTTGAAAAGCCTCATTGTTCCCTGCTCCATTAAAATTCGGTGCCTTCTAATATTTCCTGACTTTACCAGTCAACATATATCTTTTAGAACGCTTCCAAACAGCAGGGGCCTGAATAAAGATGAGCGACGTGGCAGCGCGCCCGAACTACGATCTTCGTGACGAAATCAAAGCCTATTGGTCCGCGCGTGCCGCCACCTTCGATCTTTCGCCCGGACACGAGATCTTCTCGGAGGAAGAACGCGCGGCTTGGCATAGGCTCTTCTTGCGTCATCTCGGCGAGGGCGCCGGACGCTCGGCGCTCGATCTTGCAAGTGGAACCGGGGTCGTCTCGCACCTGCTTGACGATCTCGGCTTCAGGGTCACCGGCCTCGACTGGGCCGAGCCGATGCTTGAACTCGCGCGGCGCAAGGCAAGGACGCGTGGACGCAATATCTCCTTCCGCATCGGCGACGCGGAGAACACGATGGAACTGGACGGCCAATACGATGTCGTGGTCAACCGGCACCTGGTCTGGACGCTCGTCGCCCCGGCCGCGGCTTTCAAGGAATGGCTACGCGTGCTCAAGCCTGGGGGCAGGCTGCTGATCGTCGATGGCGATTTCGTCAATACGAACCGGCTGGAACGGTTCTTCTCGGCGCTGAATGCCTGGGGCCAGCGCCTCGGCCTTCTCAAGCCCGACGCACCGTCGCTTTCGCGCGAGATGATGAACACGCATCGCAGCATTCTCTCCCGCGTCCACTTTTCGCATGGAGCTCGCGCGGACGCCGTGGTCGACCTGCTTCGGGCGGCCGGTTTCGTCGACATAGAGGTCGACACCGATCTCCATGACATACACCGGACGCAGGCGAAGAACTGGAATTTTTTCAAGGGGCTAGCCCGCAGAAGCCAGCATCGCTACGCGATTGCCGCAAGCAAGCCGAAGGAAGCCCCCTGATCCGAGGGGCGGCGCGACGCAGCGATGCATAGCCAAAAAGAGCCTGCCGCGGGAGGAGGGCGGCAGGCTCTTCGGAAAGAACCGATCAGCAACATGGGAGGAGGAGGGTTGCTGATCCCGCGGGCAACCTCGGGAGGAGGAGAAGGCCGCCCACAAGTCGACGCCACGCGGGAGGAGGTGCATCGCTTCGACGGAGTGGACTATAAGCCAGGCACGCGCATCTCATCAGACGATTCTTTGCAGGTCTGCTATGTGCTGCACGCGCAGCGCGCGATCTAGCACATGTTTCCTTGACCGGAACCTGCCTCAGGACAAAAAACTACAGCAATTCAAAGCGGTACAGGCGACCTCTGTGGGTCTGAAAAGACGCGCGGCGCTGTAGGTCACGGGTCGCTCTCAGGAACCATTCCCATTGCTCGCTCTGCCTCTTGAAATCGGCGGCGCCCGTCTCCATCTCTCGGCCACTACCCGTCATCGAGAACCAGGCGCGCGGATGTTGGTCCGCCGCGCTCGCGTTTTCCGGGTCAAAGGGCGCTCCCCGAAAGGGTCGAGCGCCCTTTTCGATTCCGCAGCCTCCGGATGCGGCTGTCCCTTCCTCATCCCGCGCTAGGGCCACAAAGCTGCCGCTTAATGGTCAGCAAATTGCCCCGCCCTCGCCGCACCGAGCACTTCCGAGGCCTGCATGCTTGAGGAATCGCTTGCGTCGCACGTTCCGAGGCCAAGCGAATGAGCAGGCGGTATTGCTGCCGATCACGTCATGCACGTCACGGAGAACCGAACATGATCACTCGTTACGCACTCGTCGCATCGCTGGCCGTTGCAGTCACCAGCCTAACGGCTATTGGACCGGCCGCGGCGCTAGAGGTCGCGCAGGCGCAACAGCCGGCGCCGGCGCAGCCCGATGCGAGCGGAGCGACCGCCCCCATCAGCGAGCAGAAGATCGATGCCTTTGCCGTTGCCTACCTTCAGGTGGACAAGGTCAGGCAGGAATATTCCGCCAAGATCGAAGCGACCACGGACGCAAACGCCAAAGCAAAGCTCGAGGCCGAAGCGAGCCAGCAGATGGTCAAGGCAGTCGAAGGCTCGCCGAACATGTCGGTCGAGGAATATACGACGATCCTGAAGGCCGCGCAGAGCGACCCGGCACTGGCGAAGAAAGTCCAGGAAAAGCTTCAGACGCCCGCGCCGTCGCAGCAGTAGAGCACCCAACACCACCCGTGCGCCTTATCAGACGCACGGGTGCTGAAGACATGTAATCGCTGCTTGTTTTCGTCAGCCGGCGATAAGCCAGAACAGCGATGCCGATACCAAGATGAAGAGGCCTATGGCCGCCAATAACCGCAGGGTGCCGGCATTGGTGTTGTCGCCGAGCACGCGGTTCCAGGATTCGCCCCCCGTTGCGTCATCCGCGCCTCCCACGCTTTCCGCCGTTTCCGGCTCGGCTCTGAGCGCGTGTGCGCGTCGGACCCGCTCATCGCTACCGCTGAAATCATGGGGCAGCGGTTGCGGTGGATCGGGCTGCGCCCCGTCGTTGGCAAGGGTCGAAGCCCAGCTGCCCGCGTCGGATGCATCGGCAACGTGATCCTCAGGCCCCGATGCGCGATCGGCGAGATCGCCGCGGCTTCGGTCCTTTTCCTGTTTATGTGGCATCTCGAACTCCTGCGCGCGTCGCGGAGAGGCGCTTTTGCGCCTCTCACATCACCTCACCGCGCTAAAAGCCAGTGAGCGCGTCAGCCGCCCCGTTAGGTCTGATTGTGCGAGCCACCGGGAGTCGTTACTCCCTTGAGCCCTGAGCCGGCGACCGACGGCTGTTCGCGGGCAGCGTCGGCAAGCGAGACGATCCCCACCAGCCGTTTGTCGCGATTGACAACCGGCAGGCGGCGGACCTGGATATCGCCCATATTGCGCGCGACATCGTCCACCTCGTCGTCCTCGAAGCAATATTTGACGTCTGTGGTCATGACGTCTGCAACGCGCGCCTGCGGGTCGAGACCATCCGCCACACCGCGAACGACGATGTCTCTATCTGTTATCATGCCGACCAGGCGGTCATGGTCTCCGACGGGCATGAAGCCGATGTCGTTGTCCGCCATCTGCCGGGCGACGGAGGCGATCGTGTCGTTGGGGTCGGCCAGTAGCACGTCTCTGGTCATGATTTCCGATACATGCATTGTTCTGCTCCTTCTATGGGCGGCGTCTCTTCCGCCGCGACGCCGAGGGGGTCGCGGCCGGGCCGCCGCGCAAGCTGCTTGGCTGATGTCAGCCTCCGTTGTTCCTGCGATTCGACTTCGTCGGACTTCCTTCGGGCGCCGACGGTGCAGGGGAGGCGCCCGTCGCTTCCCCGCCTTCGCGTTTCTCGCCCCCGCCGTCTGGCGGGACGCCCTGCATTTCTCGCGACGCCTGCTCCCAATGTCTTTCGTGCTGGCCTTCCGGTCGGCCCTCCTGCTCCCAGATAGCATAGGCCCTGCGCCTGATGAGCTCTTCCCTGTTAGTATCCATGTCTCTGTTGTTGTCCATGTCCCTCACCTCTCACGGCTGGACTCACTGATGGCAAAACCGAAACGGCACGACCGTGCATTTGTTCCATCGGCTATGACGCCCTCAGTGCCTTGGCGGCTCGGGATTTTCATCGGGATTGGGAAGCGGCACTTCATCCGGTAGACGGTCGGGTTCAGGCTCCTCAATGGGCGGCTCCGGAATCCACGGTGGCTCCTGTGGCGGTTGCTCCGGGAACCGCTCCGGCTGACGCGGACTTGGCATTTTCATCTCCATTTCCAGTGAACCGAATGCGCGAGAACACGCCTCTCATCGGACAATCCCGATCGGCAGAGATTGTTCCCGCAAGCGCCTGACGGCTTCCGGGTGGATGCGGCTGTGCGGCTCGCCCGCCTTCCGCTTCAAGCCGGCGCCGTCGATCCGGTCGCATGCGGAACGAAAGCAGCGATGCTCTGCGCCGGAATGACCTCCCGGTCCGCGGCACCGTGCGTGCCAAGGACGTGGTCGGCGGCGGTGCAGAGCACGCGCCGCCACCCCTCGGCGTGCTCCGCTCGAGGGAGTGCGATCTCGCAATCGGGGCCGGCGTTGAGGACAACGAACATCTCGCCCGCCGGGGCAGCTTCCGCGGTGGCCGCGCGACGCAGCCAGGCACCGATCAGACGCAACTCGCCGTTCTGCCACGCCCCCTCGTCCATCGGGCTGCCGTCGGCCTTGTACCACGCTATTTCGACGCGGCCGTTTTCGTCGGGTTCGCCATCGAGAAATCTTTCCTGACGCAGGACCGGATGCTCCTTGCGGAAGGAAACGAGCTTGCGACAGAGGTCCAGAAAGTCCTCGTCCGCCGCCTGCCAGTCGAGCCAGCCGATCTCGTTGTCCTGGCAATATGCATTGTTGTTGCCTCGCTGGCTGTTTCCCAACTCGTCCCCGCCGAGCATCATCGGGACACCCTGGCTGACCATCAGCGTCGCCAGCATGGCGAGGCGCCGCCGGCTGCGGGCCGCATTGATCGCCGAGTCCTCCGTCGCGCCTTCGGCACCCATATTGTCCGAATGGTTCTCCGGATGGCCGTCGCGGTTTTCCTCGCCGTTCGCTTCGTTGTGCTTCTCGCCATAGGAAACCGTATCCATCAGCGTGAAGCCGTCATGCGCGCTTACGAGGTTGACCGACGAGGTTGCCGCACGGTCCGAGTGGCGGAACTCGACCGGCGAACCGAGTAGGCGTTGGGCGAGCGCCGGAATCATTCCGACATCGCCCTTCCAGAAGCGCCGGACATCATCGCGGAACCGGTCGTTCCACTCGCGAAACGGGGGCGGAAAGCCGCCGAGCTGATACCCCCCCTCCCCGATATCCCAAGGTTCCGCGATGAGCTTGACGCCCGCAAGCATCGGGTCCTGCCTGATGGCATCGAAGAAGCCGCCCTCTCGATCGAACTCCATGTATTCACGACCGAGCGTGCTTGCGAGGTCGAACCGAAAACCGTCAATATGCATGACGCCGACCCAGTAGCGCAGGCTGTCGAGCACCATGCGCAGGACCAGGGGATGGGCGACGTTGAGCGTGTTGCCGGTGCCCGTCGTGTCGTAGGTATGGCGCGGCTTCTCGGGCGACTGGCGATAATAGCTGAGGTTGTCGAGCCCGCGGAAACTCAAGGTCGGACCGCGTTCCGATCCTTCGGCGGTATGGTTGTAGACGACGTCCATCAGCACTTCGATGCCGGCGGCATGGAATTTCTTGACCATCGTCTTGAATTCGGTGATGCGGCCGCCTTTGAGATAACGCGGATGCGGCGCGAAGAAGCCGAGCGGCTGATATCCCCAGTAGTTCCTGAGCCCCCGCTCGACCAGGTACCTGTCGTCGAGAAAGTACTGCGCCGGCATCAGTTCGACGGCCGAAATCCCGAGCTTCAACAGATGCTCGACGATCGGGTCGCTGGCCATGCCGAGGAACGTGCCGCGCAGCTCGTCGGGGACCATGGGATGGGTCATGGTCATGCCGCGAACATGGGCCTCGTAGATGATCGTTTCCGTCCACGGACGGCGGATTGCTTCTTCACCCGCCCAGTCGAAGTCCGGAGCCTGCACGACGCCCTTGACCATGAAAGGCGCGCTATCGCGCTCATCGAAGGAAAGATCGCCGTCCGGGCTGCCGATCGTGTAGCCGAAGAGCGCGTCGTCCCAGACGAATTCCCCGGTGACCTGTTTGGCATAGGGGTCGATGAGCAGCTTGTTCGGATTGAAGCGATGACCATTGTGCGGATCATAGGGGCCGTGGGCGCGATAGCCGTAGAGGGTGCCCGGGCCGATCCCCTCGATATAGCCGGACCAGACATCGCCCTCGCGCTTCGGCAGCGGCAGCCGCGCCGTTTCCCGGCCGTCTTCGGAAAACAGGCAGAGCTCGATCTTTTCGGCATGCGCGGAGAAAACGGCGAAATGCGTGCCGTGCCCGGTATATTCGGCACCGAGCTCGGGTTTGATGAAATCCAGTTCCGAGAACGCAACATTCATCTTGTCGTCGTGCCCCCTATGGCCGGGCTGAAAGCCATGGGGCAACGCCGAAGGGCGACGTTTGTTCCTGCCGGCAGTCGGGGTGGCTCGCCGTGTAACATGCCCTTGTGCGCGTCCAACCGGGCGCTCGGCGCTGAAGGCAACCCCGGAACTTTCTGCCGGCGTGGCAGTTCCTCGTCTCTCAAACAGGGGGGCGAGATCCGATGCGACAGACAGCGACGCCCATAGGGTTCAGGAAAAGCTGGGGCGCCAATTTCATCGGCGACGATGTCGTACAATTCCGCCTATGGGCGCCCGACGAGCCGACCATTGACCTCGCGCTCAACGGTACCATGCACCAGATGCAGCGGCTTGACGGCGGCTGGTTCGAAATCTCGGCGAAAGCACGCGCGGGGGACCGTTACTGGTTTCGGCTTTCTGACGGCACAACCGTTGCCGATCCGGCGTCCTCGGCCCAGGAAAGCGAGGCCTCCGGTGCTTCGATCCTCGTCGATCACTCGGCCTACAAGTGGCAAGCCACCTTCTGGCGCGGTCGGCCGTGGGAGGAGACGATCATCTCGGAGCTCCATATCGGCTGCTTCACGCCGGAAGGCACCTTCCGCGCCGCGGTCGAGCGCCTCCCGGATCTGGCCCGGGCCGGGTTTACCGCCGTCGAGATCATGCCCGTCGCGCAGTTTCCCGGCGCGCGCGGCTGGGGCTATGACGGTGTGCTGCATTATGCGCCGCACAACGCTTATGGCACGCCGGACGATCTCAAGGCCCTCGTGGATGCGGCACATTCGCTCGGCCTCATGGTCCTGCTCGACGTCGTCTACAACCACTTTGGACCTGAGCAAAACCACCTCGCCCGCTATGCCTCCCGCTTCTTCAACAAGGATCGCCCCACCCCCTGGGGCGCCTCGATCGCCTTCGAAGAAGATGCGGTCCGGCGCTATTTCATCGAGAACGCGCTCTACTGGCTCGGCGACTTCCGCTTCGACGGGCTGCGCCTCGATGCGACCGACCAGATCCGGGACACGAGCAAGCCGCATTTCCTGGTCGCACTGGCTCACGAGCTCCGGCAGACCTTTGCCGGGCGCGAGATCCATCTCGTCGTCGAGGACGCCAATCGCCGCAGAAGCCTCGTGGCGCGGGATGCGAACGGCGTGCGCCCTCTCTTCGATGCGGCATGGAACGACGACCTCCACAACGCTCTCCATGTCATCGCGACCGGAGAGACCAAGGGCCACTATCGGCGCTTCGCCGAGGACCCATGGGGCGACCTTCTGGCCGCCGCGACCGAAGGCTTCGCCCTGCCCGCGGAGGAAGACGACTTCTCACCTCGCACCGATGCCCGGGTGCCGCCGCAGGCGAGCGTGAGCTTTCTGCAGAACCATGACCAGATCGGCAATCGCGCCTTCGGCGAACGCCTGGTATCGCTCGTCAAGGAGGAACGGCTGCGCGTGATGACGGCGATGCTGATACTCGTGCCGCAGATTCCCCTGCTCTTCATGGGCGAGGAGTATGCCGAAACCCAGCCGTTTTATTTCTTCACGGACTATGAAGGCGAAATCGCCGAGTCCATTCGGCTGGGCCGGCGAGGAGAGGCGGAGAATTTCGGCGGCCTCCCGCCGGGCAAGACCGTGGACGATTTGCCCGATCCGCTCGACGAGCGGCAGTTTGCCGAATCGAAGCTGCGCTGGAGCCGCGCCGCGAGCCCGGCAGGCAGGCGGCAGCTCGCCTTCATGCGCGACCTCGCCGAGATCCGTCAGCGGCATATCGTGCCTTTGCTCGCCGGCACGGCTTTGCCGCAGTGCCGGACAACCCCCACGAAGGAAGGCGTAGTTGCTATCGACTGGCAGTTCGAGGGGGTCTTGCTTGAATTGCGCGTCAACCTTTCGGAGGAAACGAGGATAATCCCCGCGATCCGCGGCCAACCGATCTTCGCGAGCGAAGCACCCGATCACAACGCTGCCGCCGGCAACGAGTTGAGCGGTCCGGGCATTATCGTGGCCGTGGCGCGCTAGATCAGCATCGTGGGAACAGCCCCTATACCTAGTGGTTAGTATGGACAACAACGAGGAGGGAGGAACGATCCTCGGAGGAGATGCCGAAGGAAATTGTGAAACTCGGTCCGGCACTTTCCGGCGAGCACGCCGACGCATCCACGATCGTCGCCTTAAGGCGGCAGGCGGAGGGCTGCGAGCGCTGCGACCTCTACAAGAATGCAACGCAACTCGTCTTCGGTGAGGGCCCGACAGATGCGCGTGTCGTGCTCGTCGGCGAGCAGCCCGGCGATCGCGAGGATCTTGCCGGTCATCCTTTCGTCGGACCGGCGGGCCGCGTTCTCGACGAATGCCTCCACGAGGCTGGAGTGGACCGCTCGGACTGCTACGTCACCAATGCCGTCAAGCACTTCAAGTTCGAGCAGCGCGGCAAGCGCCGGCTCCATTCGCGCCCCAATGCCGGTGAGATCCAACGTTGCGCCTGGTGGCTCGGTGCGGAACTTGATCGAATTCACCCGGAAATCGTCGTCGCCCTTGGCGCGACGGCGCTGTTCTCGCTGCTCGGGCGCAGCGTCGGGGTCACCCGCAACCGCGGACAAGTGATCGGGACGCCCGACGGCCACCCGGTGCTAGTCACGATTCACCCGTCCTATCTCTTGAGAATTCGCGACGGTAGCGACGCTGCCGCGGAACGGGCACGCTTCGTGAAGGACCTTGCCAAGGTCGCAGCCCGGATCGGCTAGGAACCATCGTGATCCAGTGCATCTCTCCCAAAGCCGGGATATCAGGATTGCCGGTCGAGCTCCGGATAGTGGCGGAAGACGCAGGACTCGTTGAAGGACAATCGCCGATCCGAGGCGAGATAGCTGACAATCCTCGGCCGCGCCGCAACGGCGTCGTGCAACGCGATCAGCGCGGGAATGTTGGCCTCCAAGCCGCCCATCGCTTTGGGAAAGGCGTAGCGCAGGCCTTCTATCACCTGGAAGAGCGAAAGATCGACATAGCTCAGCCGGTTGCCGACGATGTGCTTGTGCCCCGTCGGGTTCTGGACGAGCACGCGCTCAAAATAGCCAAGGAACATCGGTAGACGCTCCGAGAGAAAGTTGGCCGATCGCCGCAGCGCCTCCGGTTTCTGCTCCTCGTAATAGAGCGAGACACCGATGGGGTGGTGTGTGTCGTGGATTTCCGCAACGAAATCGGTGATCGTCAATTGCAGGCCGTTGGCGGCGTATCTGAGGTCCTCCTCCTCGGGTGCAAGGCCGAGCCGCGGGCCGAGATATAGCAGGATATTGGCGACATGAGATATGATGCGGTCGCCGTCCATCAGGAACGGCGGCGCGAGGGGCACGGTCGCGCCGCCTGCGTCTTTCATCAGTTTCAGCATTGCCGTCGTGCCGCCGGGCTCGCGCGCTACATCGACGTAATCCGCGCCGGCTTGCTCGAGCGCCAGGCGTACGAATTCGCCGCGGCCGGGAATGCCATCCCAGTAATAGAGCTTGTAAGCCATGGAGAGTCCCCCGTCTGTCGATATTTCATTTGGGCTCGCGGCCGAAATCCTTTCTAAGCTCGTTCTTCGCCTTTTCGAGCACACCCTTCTGCTTGCGGGTCAATCCCGCACCTGCCCTGTTGATATAGAACGTCAGCATCGACATGGCAGAGCGGAATGGGCTTGATTTTCGGCGATCGCTCTCTTCCGCCGAGCGTTTCAAGGAATGCGCGATGTCCTTAGGATCATCCAATTTGAAAACTCCAGGTTCAAGGTCCAGCGCACCGCTATGCTCGGTTACCTCCTGCGACCATTTGTTTTTCTTCTCATGCTTTTTGCTCATCGTCGTTCTTTCATGGTTTCCATCAGAGCGCTTCGACCTATCTTCAACTGAAGCCTGCGGAATTCGTTCCGTTCGAGGAGAAGTCCGATGAAGATCGATGAGTTGATGTTTGCCGAGAGCGACGGCGTGCCGAACAACCCGCACCTGCCGGTCCTCGTCTACCATCGCGCGATCGACCTCTCGGGCGACACCGCGCGGGACTTCGAGATGCGCTTTCACGCCAACGACTGGGGCGGTCTCTGGCGCAACGGCGTCTTCGGCTACCAGCATTATCATTCTCAAGCGCACGAGGTTCTAGGCATTGCCACCGGCAGCGCAAGGCTTCTGATCGGCGGCCAGGCGGGTCGGGAGTTGGAGGTCGCCGCCGGCGATGTCATCGTCCTCCCCGCGGGCACCGGCCATTGTCGGCTGATGGCGAGCGACGACTTCCTGGTCGTCGGCGGCTATCCGCCGGGGCAACGGGCAGACGTTCAGCGCCCTCCCGCAACGGAGGCCGACCGTGAGGCAATTGCTTCGGTGCCGCTGCCGCGCCTCGATCCCGTGCTCGCTGCTGACGGTCCCGCCGTCACGGTCTGGCGGCGCGCCGTCCGCGCCTGAGCCTGAAGCCTTTCAGCGTAGCCAGACGGGCAGATCCGAGGCCTGCCGGCAGCCCGGTACCCGCTCTTTCAAGCCGAGCGTTTCCCACGCGAATTTTTGCGCGGCAATCCGCGCCATCTCCTTCGTCGGATAGATATCCGGCAGCACATAGTCCCTGGCGCCGCAACAGAGCAGGGCCTTATGGCTCAACAGGTCGAAATGGAGCTCAAGGGTTTCTTCGAAATGCATGGACCGCTCCCCAGATGATGCGGAGAAACGACGATCTCGGCGGGAAGTTCCAATCGCCATTCAGACAGGGAATTCCCCTGAGAAGGCGGCCGAGCGCGGCTTTTCCAAGGAGCATCGAGGCGGAACTAACGGGCCCGTTCCGGAGTTGGAAACGCTTCTGGGAGGTGAGCTATGAGCAGGAACAAGTACGAAGGCCCACGATCATCCGCCGCGCGTCCACACGATCCCGCGGGTATCGATGAACCGATCGATGCATGGGAGCGGAAGCCAGGAAGCTCGCAGCCGGAAATCCGCAAGGAGCTCGACGATTTGCGCGAACGCATAGACCGGCTCGAGGCGGAGATCGATGCGATTGCGACCGAGGCCCATACAGCCGTCGGTACCCTGCCCGGCGCCGACAGGCTCGAGACAGCGAGGGACGTCGTCGCCGACAAGCGCAGCGAGATACAGCGCTTGACGTCCCGGCTACAGGAAATTGAATGGATGCTGGCGCAATAGCCGGCCGCAGGCGAGGCCACACGCGCCCTCATTCCGTCAAAACACGGTCATCCAAACGCCGCGCCAGAAGAGCGAGTTCGGGTCGTCGAGATCCTCGGCATCGGCGCCGTCGACGAGCTTCCGGAATTTCACGGGCGTCGCCTTCTGCTCGCCGGCGCCGCGGCGGGGGCGCTCTTCAGGCGCGGCTTCGGCGTTCGGCCTTCTGATGGCAAACATCGCGAAATCCTTTCCTGCCGCGGTAACCGTCTGTCGGCGGAAGGGTTCCATCCAGCGAGTTGCTCAACGCGGCTCACCTGTTAAGGTGGATGGGGTGCCGTCCACAAATCGTGTTGTCTGAACCGATCGGTCGTCTCGATTTGCCGATCACAGCAACAGCGAACCGAAGGAAGCATTGTGAAATGCGGCTCCACGAGCCGGCCTAGAAGAAGTCGCTCCGGCTCGGTGTTCGGTGTAGAATTAAGCTATTGTCGCTTTTCAAAAAATTTTGCGTGAAGAAGCCACGGCTGGGTAAGATCGCGGTTTCGATTCAAAACTTGCTTTGGGGGTGCAACTATGAGCCGGGAAACAGATCCGCCGATAGTTCGTATCGGCGCTTCGGCAGGGGGCGTACAGGCACTTCAGACCTTGTTCGAACACGTGCCCGCCGACACGGGCGCTGCCTTTGTCGTAAGCGTGCATCTTGATTCTGACGCCAGGCGCGAGCTTGCCGCCCTCTTGTCGACGCGAACACAGATGCCGGTAATTCAGGTCGAGGATGCTGCCCGACTTGAGCGAAATCATGTGTACATGATTTCGGAAGGTGCCAGTAAGGAACTGCGTGCCGCTAACGAAGACCTGCAGACTGACAATGAAGAGCTCAGGGGGAAATTGGAAAGCGTTTCCCGCGCCCATAGCGACCTGCAGAATCTCGTCGCGGCAACCGACGTGGCCACGCTTTTCCTCAGCCCCTCACTGCATATCAAGCGCTTCACCCCGCGCCTCATGGAGATCTTCCACGTCACCAACGATGACGAAGGACGGCCGATCACCGATTTCACCCATTACCTCGAATATGAGAGGCTGGCCGACGATGCGCGCTCCGTGCTGGGGAATCTCACGCCGATAGAACACGAGGTGAAGAGCCGCAACAACCGCTGGTACCTGGTGCGGATGCGTCCCTACCGGACCATCGAGGACAAAGTCGATGGTGTTGTGGCTACCTTTGTCGACATCACGGAACGTCGCGAAGCGGAGGAGGCGGTGAGGCAGAGCGAGCAGCGCCTCGACCAGGAGATGCGGCTCGTCGAACTCTCACGCTCACCCATATTCGTCTGGGAATACGACGGGGGAGTGACACAGTGGAACCGCGGCAGCGAGCAGCTCTACGGCTACACGAAAGAGGAGGCCCTCGGGAAGAGAAAGAACAAGTTGCTGAAAACGGTCGTCCCCGGTGCGTCATTCGAGGCGCTTAGGCAGTCCCTTCTCGAAAATGGCCGCTGGAGCGGCGAGTTGCGTCACACCACGAAAGATGGCCGCGTCCTGACGGTGGAAAGTCACCTTGAACTCATGCCCCTCGGCGACCGCCGGCTCGTTCTCGAGAGCACACGCGACATCACCGATCAGAAGCGCTGGGAGCGGCGGCGACAGCTCCTGCTCGGCGAAATGAGCCATCGTGTAAAGAACACGCTCGCCGTCGTGCAATCGCTGGCGCGCCAGACGCTGCGCACCGGCGATTCGAACGAGGACTTCGTCGAACGCTTCGACGGGCGCCTCTCGGCGCTTGCAAGCTCTCACAAGCTTCTCGTCGATTCCGAATGGGCCGGCGCGGAATTGGCCGCGCTGGCACTCAGTCAGCTCGAGGCCTATGCAGGTGGAGATCCGCGCAGGTTGAAGATCGAGGGCGAGCCGGTAACGCTGACGCCGGATATCGCGACCCCCTTCGGCCTCGTCCTCCACGAACTCGCTACGAACGCCGCGAAATACGGCGCCCTGTCGACACCACAAGGACGTGTAACGCTAAGCTGGAAGCTCAACCACGGGAACAATGGCCGTCGGCTGACCGTTGTCTGGAAAGAACGCGGCGGGCCGCCGGTCGAGCCTCCGACCAGACAAGGTTTCGGTGGCGTGCTGATCGAAAAGGGCCTGCCGGGTGCGGTGGTCCATCGTGATTTCGAGCGCGAAGGCGTCGTCTGCACGATGGAGATCGAGCTGCCGGAGATTCCGGAGAATGGAGCGGAGTACTGAGGAGAACCGGTCTTTGCACGGCACCAGAATTCTGGTCGCCGAGGACGAGATCCTCATCGCGCTCGACATCGAGGCAACATTTCGGGATGCCGGCGCCGTTGTCGTAGGCCCCTGCACTACGCTCTCCGCCGCCATGGAGGCAGCCAAGAGCGAGACCCTTTCCTTGGCCATCCTGGATATCCGCCTCGGTCACGTGACGACCGAGGACGTCACCGATCTGCTCGTGAGACGAGGCATCCCCTTCCTGTTCTACAGTGGCCAGAAGTTGCCCGCCGGAATGCAAAAAAAATGCGGCGGCGCGATCATGGTGTACAAGCCGGCCAGCCAACAGGAACTCCTGGACGCAGCCACGAAGGCGCTGGCTGCCTAGAGCAATTCCAGGAAAAGTGTGTAACGCTTTTCCGTCCGGAATTGCGTCGTTTCAAGCAGTTAGATCATTTCACTGTCTCGATGGAACAGTGAAATGGTCTGACACCCTTCCGGGCAAAAGGCTCACTTCCGTTCAGTGGCGATGGATGAACTTGCAGAAGCGGCTTGTTTGCCCGTCATCGGTCATATCCTGATGAAGAAAGGCCAGGTTCTCCTCGTCGAAGATCTTGAAGAACTCATCCCAGGAGATCTTCTCCAGCGTGTCTTCGGGTTTGCCGAAATCAATGCGAAGAAGACCACCGCCACCCTCGGTCGCGTCCTTCACGCGCGCCGGCCGGCCTTTGCGGGCCTCTACCCAGTTGCGGATCGTGTCGTGGTCAACAGTAGTCATCGCAGCGGTCATCGGAAGCTCCATGAACTGGCGATCGCAACGGTCCGGATCGCTCCAATCCGGAAGGCGATCTTTACAGGCGGAAAGCGGGACGCGCAGAAAGCGCCACTATTCCGGCTCTGACTTCTAAATCGATCGCTGCAATGATTGTTCCCGCGGCCTCCTAGGGCCGGAGGCGGTCGCCCGATCGAGGCAGGTTTGTCTCGGCCTCGCCACTATCCCGCTCCCAACCGAACACGCTGCGCCCGCCGAACCGCGCCGAGTCGCGGAACTCACCCGCGACAATCTCCTTGAGGTCCGGACCGGTGACGTAGCGCTCAAGCCGGCGCGACTGGTCGTCGAGCCGCCTCAGCGCGGCGAGTTCTTCCTCCCGTCCGAGGCGGCCGTTCATGACCGCCGATTTCATCACCCGGATCGTCTCGTCATAGACCTTCAACGGCACGGGAAACGGATGCCGGTCCTTGCCGCCATGGGCGAGCGAGAAGCGGGCGGGATCGGAGAAGCGGCACGGCGCGCCGTGAACCACCTCGGCAACCATCGCGAGCGCCTTGACCGTCCTGGCGCCGACGCCCGGCACCAACAGCAGGTGTTCAAAATCCTTCGGCCCGCGATCGGCGGCGGCGGCGAAATTGCCGTGCAGGCGTCGGAGATTGACGTCGCTCTCACGCACGTCGTGGTGGGCAGGCATGACGAGGTGCGGCAGGAATGGTTGCTCCGCAGCCGCCCGACGCTCGGCACGCGACTCGATCGAGGCGATTTCGCGCAGGAGCCCGTCGGGCCCGAGTGACTGGAGGAGATCGAGCTGTGCCGCCCGCGACGGGGCGGCGCGTCGGTCAGCGAGATTGACGATCTCGCCCTGTTCTCTTCCTTCGATGGCGGCGTGCGGCGAATCGACGAAGCTTTCGAGGCCTTCCGAGAGCCAATGATAGCGCCGCGCCTGCCGCCGGTCTCCGTTCATACCCTGCTGGACGACGACCCATTTGGCGTCGTCGGTGACGATGAAGCCGTGCAGATAGAGGTCGAAGCCGTCCTGAACGGCGGCGCTGTCGACCTTGGCGACGAGCCGGCTCGCTTCGGCAAGCGCACTGCCGTCAAAGCCGACACGATCGCCGATAGACACGAGTTCGCCGGGCGTTTTGCGGGAATGCTGGCCGCGACCGCCGCAGACATGAATGCCGAGCTCGCCGGCACGCGGCGTCAGTCCACGCTTCAGCGCCCCGATGACGCTGGTGGTGATGCCGGACGAATGCCAGTCCATGCCCATTACGGCGCCGAAGGATTGGAACCAGAACGGATGCGCCAGACGCCTCAGGAACTCGTCGCGTCCATAGTGCTGAACGATCGACTCGGTGATCAGCGCGCCGAGCCGCGTCATGCGGTCGCCGAGCCACCGCGGGACTCGCCCGCCATGCAGCGGAAGATCCGCATTGCCAGCTCTTTGCGCCATGATTTCTTCCGTTGACTCAGCGATGGGTAAGCTAGCACGGCTCGTGTTGGTGCCGGAAGCGCTTCATGCGTGCGAAAGCCGCAGCATTGGTCATCCGGCTGGCATTGTCAGCACCTCTTGCATAGGATGAGGACGACTCGAACCGACTGGTGTACCGATTGACGTGGGATGTCAGCTTTTTCGCGCGCGGCGCTGTCGAAGTGGCGGCAGACCTGATCGGCGCCGAATTCACGGTCTCGGGCGTCGGCGGCATTATTGCCGAAACCGAGGCCTACCTGCCTGATGACGCCGCGTCGCACAGCTTCGCCGGCGCCACGCTTCGGAACCGCGCGATGTTCGGTCCGCCGGCACACGCCTATATCTATCTTTCCTATGGCCTTCACTGGTGCCTGAACTTCGTCTGCCTGCCCGGCAGCGCCGTGCTGATCCGCGCGATCGAACCCAAATGGGGTATAGAGACTATGCAGGCGCGAAGGGGCGTTCGGGAAGAGAGGCTGCTATGCTCCGGGCCGGGACGCATCGGCCAGGCGCTCGCGATCAACAGGGAGCAAGACGGTCTGCCGCTTTATGAAAAGCCGTTTCTTCTCAGCCTGCCGGTGAAGCGGCCGCCGATCTTCTCCGGGCTTCGCGTCGGGATCACCAAGGCCGTAGACCATCCCTGGCGTTTCGGGCTTGCCAACTCGCCCTTCGTCAGCCGGAAATTCTAACCCGGGGAGTGTGCGCGGTTTTCCTCGCATTCCGCGCTAACTACTTAGAATCGATCACGTTGACGAACGCTGTCAGCCAATCAGAGGGAGATGACCAATGACGAAATCGAATGTGGGCTTCATCGGGCTTGGGCTGATGGGCCAGGGCATGGCGGCGAACATCCTGAAGAAGGGCTGGCCGCTCTTCGTGATGGCTCATCGCAATCGCGCACCCGTCGATGCGCTTGTCTCTGGTGGTGCGAAGGAGGCAAGCAGCCCCCGTGAGATGGCCGGGCAATGCGACATTATCGTCCTTTGCGTCACCGGCTCCCCGGAAGTGCTGTCGGTCGTGGAAGGACCGGACGGCATCGCGAGCGCCGGCAAACCGGTTACCATCGTCGACTGCTCGACCTCCGATCCCTCCGTCACGACTAAACTTGCCAAGGACCTTTCCGGAAAAGGCGTCACCCTCGTCGACGCGCCGCTCAGCCGCACGCCCGCCGACGCCGCCGCCGGCACGCTCGACGTCATGGTCGGCGGCGCGGAGGAGGACGTGCGCCGCGTCTGGCCGGTGCTCGAATGTTTTGCCGGCCGCATCGTCCACACCGGGCCGACCGGTACGGGCCACACAATGAAGCTGCTCAACAACTTCGTGTCGATGGGCTATGCGGCGCTTTATTCCGAAGCGCTGATGCTCGGCCGAAAGGCCGGGCTCACGCCAGAGGTTTTCGACAGCGTCATCCGCGGCGGCCGCATGGACTGCCCCTTCTACCAGACCTTCTTCCGCTGGGTGCTGGAGCGTGATCCGAACGCGCACAAATTCGCGATCCGCAACGGCTTCAAGGACATGAGCTATCTCGCTGCCTTCGCCAATGCCTGCGGCGCGGCGAACCCGATGGGTGCCGCCGTCCGGAATTCCTTCGCTCAGGCCGTGGGTGCAGGTCGGGGCGAGGACTACGTGCCGATGCTGTCGGACTTCGTGGCCGAGGCGAATGGGATCAAGTGACCGTCGTTCGACGAACGGGATAGTCACTCCGGCGATGACAGGATTCCATCATCGCCGGAATACAATCTTGCAGGAATGAAATAGGCGCTCCCGCCTCGGTCTTTGACTGATGCCTCCAGACTCGCGAATGTGCCGACCGGAAATGGAACAAATGTTCCGAATTGCCGCGACAGCCAATCTAAACGTTCCTGGAGGACACCCGCGATGACCGCCCTTCCCTTCGCCCTCAACCATATGGCCGCACCGGGCCTACCGCTCGATGCCTTCTTCGCGCTCGCCAAATCGCTCGGCATTTCCGCTGTCGAAATCCGCAACGACCTTGCCGGCAATGCCATTCTCGATGGGACAAGCCCCAAGGAGGTGAAGGCCCTTGCGGAGAAGCACGGGCTGACAATCATCTCGATCAACGCCCTGCAGCGCTTCAACGAATGGAACGAGGCACGGGCAGCAGAAGCGCGCGATCTTATCCCCTACGCACGCGATTGCGGAGCGAAGGCACTCGTCCTAGTGCCCGTCAACGACGGCAGCGGCAGGGAGGATGGCGCCCGACAAGCGAATCTGCGTCAGGCCTTGAAGGCGCTGAAGCCGTTGCTGGACGCCGCGGGAATCATCGGCCTCGTCGAGCCGCTCGGCTTCGAGATCTGCTCACTTCGGTCCAAGGCCGAAGCGGCCGAAGCCATCCGCGAAATCGGCGGGACGACTTTCCGTCTGGTGCACGACACCTTTCATCATCACCTCGCCGGCGAAGAGCAAATCTTCCCGGACCTGACCGGTCTCGTGCACATTTCCGGCGTCAGCGACACGGAGGTGACGGTGGCCGACATGCGCGATCCGCACCGGGTCCTGGTCGATGCCGAGGACCGGCTCGACAATGCCGGCCAGATCCGCCGTCTGCGGGCCGAAGGCTATGAAGGACCCTTTTCCTTCGAACCCTTCGCTCCCTCCGTACACGAACTCGGCGATCCGGCGGCAGCGCTCCGCGAAAGCATGGACTATCTGCGCTCGAGGACCTGATCAATCCATGCAGGAAAGAACGGAAATCCGCGCGGGCGCCGTAAGACTCTCTTGACGGCGCCCGGATAAAATGGAATATTTATTCCGTAATAGCAAACCGCTGGTTTGTTTATTCCGTTTTCACCGGAGGCGCAGCGGGAGTGCCGCTTCCGGTCAGAGATGGACTCGATCTTGAAAGGATCGCGTTTCCGGCTGGAGAAGGTGTCGCCGGCACCAATGTGGAGGAGAAGAGAATGAAGAAATTTGTCCTGGGCACTGCGATGGCCCTCCTGATGTCGACGGCAGCGCACGCGGAGACCATCGGCGTCTCGATGGCGCTCTTTGACGACAACTTCCTGACCGTTCTGCGCAATGGCATGCAGGATTATGCCAAGACGCTCGACGGCGTGGAGCTGCAGATCGAGGACGCGCAGAACGACGTCGCCAAGCAGCAGAGCCAGATCCAGAACTTCATCGCCGCGGGCGTCGACGCGATCATCGTCAACCCGGTCGACACCGATGCGACCGCTGCCATGTCGAAGATCGCGGCGGACGCCGGCATCCCGCTCGTCTATGTCAACCGCGAGCCCGTAAACATCGACTCGCTCCCGGAGAAGCAGGCCTTCGTCGCTTCGAACGAAGTTGAATCCGGCACGCTGGAGACGCAGGAAGTCTGCAAACTGCTCGGCGGCAAGGGCAAGGCCGTCGTGATGATGGGGGAGCTCTCCAACCAGGCAGCGCGCATGCGCACCAAGGACATCCACGATGTTCTCGCCACCGAAGCATGCAAGGGCATTGAGATCGTCGAAGAGCAGACCGCCAACTGGTCTCGCACCCAGGGCGCCGACCTCATGACCAACTGGCTTTCGGCCGGTGTTGAGTTCGACGCCGTTATTGCCAACAACGACGAAATGGCGATCGGCGCCATCCAGGCGCTGAAGGCTGCCGGCCGCTCGATGGACTCCGTCGTCATCGGCGGTGTCGACGCCACGCAGGACGCGCTTGCGGCGATGGCTGCCGGCGACCTCGACGTGACCGTTTTCCAGAACGCCGCCGGCCAGGGCAAGGGCTCCGTCGATGCCGCTCTGAAGCTCGCCAAGGGCGAATCGGTTGAGAAGAAGGTCTACATCCCCTTCGAGCTCGTAACGAAGGAAAATCTCGACAAGTACCAGGCAAAGAACTGATCTTCGCCTAGGAGCGCGGGTCAATCCGCGCTCCCTATCGAACAGTCCGCGCGTGGCCCTCGCCGGCCGACAAGAAGGCACACTCCGCCCGCCACGTGGACGTTCCGGCCAGTGCCCGGAAAATGGGGAGGCAATGAGAATGACACTCAGTCCCACAACGATGGCAGCCGTGCGAGCCAGTGGCGCCATACCCAATGCCGAATACCTTCTGACCGCCGAAGGTGTGCGCAAGGAATTTCCAGGCGTCGTCGCGCTCGACGACGTTCAATTCAGATTGAAGCGCGGCACAGTGCACGCGCTGATGGGCGAGAACGGCGCCGGCAAGTCGACGCTGATGAAGATCCTCGCTGGTATCTACCACCCGGACCAGGGCGAGGTGAAACTCCGCGGCGTCGACATCCAGCTGAAATCGCCGCTCGACGCGCTCGAAAACGGAATCGCGATGATCCATCAGGAGCTGAACCTGATGCCTTTCATGACGGTCGCCGAAAACATCTGGATCCGCCGCGAACCCAAGAACCGCTTCGGCTTCGTCGACCATGGCGAGATGCGCCGCATGACGGCAAAGCTCTTCGAGCGGCTGAAGATCAACATCGATCCCGAAATCGAAGTGCGCCATCTCTCGGTCGCCAACCGGCAGATGGTGGAAATCGCCAAGGCGGTCTCCTACGAATCCGACGTGCTGATCATGGACGAACCGACGTCCGCCCTCACGGAACGCGAGGTCGCGCATCTCTTCGAAATCATCCGCGACCTGCGCTCGCAAGGCATCGGCATCGTCTACATCACCCATAAGATGAACGAGCTGTTCGAGATCGCCGACGAATTCTCGGTCTTCCGCGACGGCAAGTACATCGGCACGCACGCCTCGAGCGAGGTCACCCGCGACGACATCATCCGCATGATGGTCGGCCGCGAGATCACCCAGATGTTCCCGAAGGAAGAGGTGCCGATCGGCGATGTTGTCCTGTCGGTCAAGAACCTGACGCTCAACGGCGTCTTCCACGACGTCTCCTTCGACGTGCGCGCCGGCGAAATCCTCGGTGTCGCCGGGCTCGTCGGCTCCGGTCGCTCCAACGTCGCCGAGGCGCTCTTCGGCGTCACACCGGCAAGTTCAGGGACGATCTCGATCGACGGCAAGGAGGTCGTCATCGACACTCCCACCACCGCGATCCGCCATCGCATGGCGTTCCTGACCGAGGACCGCAAGGATACCGGCTGCCTGCTCATCCTCGACATTCTCGAGAACATGCAGATCGCCGTTCTGCAGGACAAGTTCGTCAAAAGCGGCTTCGTCAGCGAGAAGGACGTCACCGCCGCCTGCGAGGAGATGAGCCGCAAGCTCCGGGTCAAGACGCCCAACCTGCAGGAGCGGATCGAGAATCTCTCGGGCGGCAACCAGCAGAAGGTGCTGATCGGCCGCTGGCTGCTGACCAATCCGCGCATCCTCATACTGGATGAGCCGACGCGCGGCATCGACGTCGGCGCCAAGGCGGAGATTCACCGCCTTGTCACCGAGCTCGCCCGCAACGGCGTCGCCGTCATCATGATCTCGTCGGAAATGCCCGAGGTACTCGGCATGAGCGACCGGATCATGATCATGCATGAGGGCCGTGTCACGGGCTTCCTCGACAAGGCTGAAGCCACCCAAATCAAGGTCATGGAACTTGCCGCGCGCTAGGCGCGAATTGCCGGCCGCAGGGAGGAACGACAATGGATACCAATATCGCTGCACATGGCACGGGTTCGACCCTCGCCGGGTCGAGACGGCGTCTGCCGCCCGAGTTCAACATCTTTCTGGTGCTGATCGGCATCGCGCTCGTCTATGAGGTTCTCGGCTGGCTCCTGGTCGGCCAGAGCTTCCTGATGAACCCGCAGCGCCTGACCATCATGATCCTGCAGGTGTCGGTGATCGGCATTATCGCCGTCGGCGTCACTCAGGTCATCATCACCGGCGGCATCGACCTGTCATCGGGCTCCGTCGTCGGCATGACGGCGATGATTTCCGCGAGCGTGGCGCAGGCGTCCACCTGGCCGCGGGCCCTTTATCCCTCGCTCACCGACCTGCCGGCGATCGTGCCGATCGGCCTGGGCGTCGGCATCGGTCTCGTCGCCGGCTACATCAACGGCCAACTCATTGCCAAGACCAAGATCCCGCCCTTCATCGCCACCCTCGGCATGATGGTGTCGGCACGCGGCATCTCCAAGTGGTATACCAAGGGCCAGCCGGTCTCCGGCCTCACCGAGCAGTTCAACTTCATCGGCACGGGCATCTGGCCGGTCATCGTCTTCCTCACCGTCGCACTGATCTTTCATATCGCGCTGCGCTATACGCGCTATGGCAAGTTCACCTACGCGATCGGCGCAAACGTTCAGGCGGCGCGCGTCTCCGGCATCAATGTCGAGGCGCATCTCGTCAAAGTCTATGCGATCGCCGGCATGCTGGCGGGCCTCGCAGGCGTCGTGACCGCGGCGCGCGCCCAGACCGCGCAGGCCGGCATGGGCGTCATGTACGAACTCGATGCGATCGCCGCGACCGTTATCGGCGGCACGTCCCTCACCGGCGGCGTCGGACGCGTCACCGGCACGGTGATCGGCACCGTGATCCTCGGCGTGATGACCTCGGGCTTCACCTTCCTGAGGGTCGACGCCTATTACCAGGAGATCGTCAAGGGCGTCATCATCGTTGCCGCCGTCGTCGTCGACGTCTATCGCCAGAAAGGCCGAAAAAAGACGTGAAAAGACTGCCCTCCCAGTGAAGTGACTGGCCGGAATGACGAAAGTCATTCCGGCATTTTCTTTTCTTATATTATCGGCCTGCAGCAATATTCGCGCCGCTCGACATTTGCATTCCTTGCAAGGCAGCCCCTTTGACACCGCCCTGGCAATTGTGTTGGCGATGCACTATGTGAGTCGCGTCCAAAACCATCGGAGACTTATCATGTCGTCGCAGCGCAAGCCTGCGAAGCAGTCCCAGCCGCGTTTCCTCTTCCAGCTCTGGAACGCTATGCTCCGGGTCCAGACCCGCGAAACCGCTTCCCTCTTCACGTCCCGCGAACACTGATACCCCCGCCAGAACGGAACGAGAAAACCGCGTATGCCCTTCATCCGCCTGTCGGCACCTCTCCCGCCGGCGGGCGAAGCTTCGCATCGTCTCGCGCGACGAGAGCCGCAGCGGCTCCGCTTAATCAGGCAGTAATAATTATCATATAATTTTACTCGTTATACGAGAACGTTTCCAAGTTTTCCCCTCAGCGGAAAGCTTGCGCATGATGCCGGACGTTCTGCACCGGGTCGGTCCGGAATTTTTTCATGACCTATTGCTGGCTGCGAGCTCTCAAAGTGTTCCGCGCACGCGGACACGTCCAACGTCGCGGCTTTTCCGTGGGAGAGATTGCATGAAAATATCCATTGCGCGCGGCCTCGCGATCTTCGGGATCGTCGTCACCGTCGGTCTGATGGTTTCCATCGGCATCAAGACCTATGCCTTCGACAAGCTGCGGGTAAACGGACCCGTCTACACTCAGGTGGTCTACGGAAAGGACCTGATCGCCGACATCCTGCCGCCGCCGCTATACACGGTGGAGTCCTATATGCTGGCGATGGAGGCGGTATCCAATCCCGAGCTCGCGAAGGCCAATCTCGACAAGATAGAAACGCTGAAGCAGGCCTATGACGACCGCCGCGCCTACTGGAAAGCATCGACCGCTCCCGAAGCGTTGAAGGCAAAGCTGGAGAATGATGTCCTCGGCAGGGCCGAAGTCTATTGGGCGACGATGGAGAACAAGTTTCTCGCTCCATTCCGCAGCGGCGATCAGGGTTCCGCCGCGCAAGCGCTCGGAGAGCTGAAAGCGAGCTTCCATCACCATGAAGCGGCGGTCAACGAACTGGTGACGATGGCGGACGGCTTCCTCAAGCAGCAGGAAGCGGGCGCCGCGGTGGAGACCACCGCTCTGTCGGCGGCGGCAAACCTCAGCTCGGCGATCTCCGTCCTTCTGCTGCTCGCCGGCCTCTGGTTCTTCCGCCACCGCGCCGTGAAGCCTCTCGCCACCATGTCTTCCTATATGGAGATTCTCGCCGCTGGCGACTACGGCCGCGATGTTCCCTATGCCGGGCGTGCGGATGAGATCGGCACTGTCGCCAGATCGGTCGCGGTGTTCCGGGAAGCGGCAATCGAGCGTCGCAATGCACGCGAGCGAACCGACGAGGAGCGTCGTCTTCGGGACGAACAGGAGACTGCGCAAAAACAACGGAAGGCGATCGAGGAGCAAGAAAGACTCCAGGTCATCGAGCATCTGACCCGCGGTCTCGAACGTCTGTCCGCCGGCGATCTCTCCGTCCGCATAGACGAAAGCTTCTCGGAAGCATATGAGGAGCTCAGAACCGAATTCAACACGAGCGTTGAACGGCTGGCGGAGACCATTTCCGGTGTCCTGCATGCCACCGCTAAGCTGCGCATGAGCTCCTCGGAGATTGCCGGGGCGACCGACGATCTAGCCAAGCGGACCGAGCAGCAAGCGGCCTCGCTTGAGCAGACGGCCTCGGCCTTCGACGAGATCACGGCGACCGTGCACAATTCCTCGGAACGTGCACGGGAGGCAACTCAGGTCATGGCTGCGGCCAAGAACAGCGCGGACACTTCCGCCGTGGTCGTGCAGGACGCGGTCGCCGCGATGGAGCGCATCGCGGGGTCTTCGACGCAGATCCGGCAGATCATCAATGTCATCGATCAGATCGCCTTTCAGACCAATCTCCTGGCGCTCAATGCCGGCGTCGAAGCCGCGCGCGCGGGCGACGCGGGCAAGGGCTTTGCCGTCGTCGCCCAGGAGGTGCGGGAGCTGGCCGGCCGCTCCGCCAATGCCGCCAGGGAGATCAAGACGCTGATCGAGGCGTCGACGCTGGAGGTCGCCGGTGGCGTGGAGCTCGTCAACCGCACGGGAGAGGCTTTGACCGGGATCGAGCAACATGTGCAGCAGGTGGCAGGGCTGATTGGCGCGATCGTAACCGCGGCGACCGAACAGACGGCCGCTTTGTCCGAAATCAATGCTGCCCTCCATCGCATGGATCAGGTGACGCAGCAGAACGCCGCCATGGTCGAAGAGACCAATGCGGCCTGCCGGGAGCTCAGCGACGAGGTCCAGGACCTCGACCGCATCGCCGGCCGCTTCCAGGTGCAGGAATATCGGCAGGCACGGAGGCGAGTGGCCTAGCGCGGAACGAGGAAGAAGCGCCTCCCACTCGCGGGGAGGGATGACTTACCGCACTAGCGCGGCGACGGTGCGGAGACCGAATTGCGGACAACCAGATCCGGTCTCAGAAGGATTTCGGTCTCCGCAGGGCGCCTGTCCGACAGGAGCTCGAGCAGAAGCGTCATGGCATGTTTGCCGATCAGCGTTCGCGGTTGGCGGATCGTGGTCAACGCCGGCGTCATGAAGGTCGCCTGCGGCACGTCGTCGAAACCCGTCACCGAGAAATCACGCGGTATGTCATAGCCACGCGTCTTGAGCCCGATCATCACCCCGAGCGCCGTCTGGTCGTTGACGCACATGAAAGCGGTGGGCAACGTGTCACGCACGAAGAGCCGCTCGACAGCGGCCCTTCCGCTTTCGAGCGTGCCGTCTCCCTCCTGGACCAGTCGAAGCTCCGCGGGAACGCCCGCCGCGTCGAGGCCGGCATCGTAACCGGCCCGCCGCCGCATGTAGGCGAGCCGAGTGCGGGAATCGCCGATAAAGGCGATCTTGCGATGGCCTTCGGCGATCAGCAGGTCGACCACCTTGCGGGCCCCCTCCATATCGTCGACGCCGACATACGGTATGCCGCCGTTGAAGACCGGCTCGAAGATGCCGACGCTCGGGGGCAGGCGCGCCGTCATCGTTTCGTGGCCGAACGGAAGGATGCCGGTGAAGAGGATGAGGCCCGCTGCCTGGTTGGAGTTCAGGAACTTCAGATATTCGAGCGCGCGCTGGGCATCGTTCTGGGTATGGCCGATCAGCACCCCATAGCCATGCGATCGCGCCTCGTTTTCCAGGCCGACGAGAATGCTGGAGAAGTTGGGGTCGCCGATATCCGGCGCAACGACCAGGATCATGTTCGACCGGCCGAGCCTCAGGCTGCGCGCCATGGCATTCGTCGTGTAGCCGGTAATCGCAATCGCCTGGTTGACCTTCAACCGCGTCGACTTCGCGACTTTCTCCGGCGTGTGGATCGCTCGCGACACCGTCGCGATCGACACTTCGGCGATCCTGGCCACGTCTTCGATGGTTGCGGGCGTAGAATCCGACACTCTCGCTCTGCCTTGCGTCTCGTCTGCGCGGGACACTACACACACCGCAGGCAACGTCAAAGGTTGCCGCAGAAATTTCTGTGTAACCGCCTATGTAAACCTTTACATCAACAGTGTAAAGGTTTACACAAGCCTCACAAGCGGGTGGGAGCCGCAAGGGGGAATCAATGAATTCGGACATGATCGACGCCACGCGCGTTGTCCTGGAGGCACGCCGCATCAGCAAGTCGTTCAGCGGGGTGCAGGTGCTGTTCAGCGTCAACTTCGAGCTCCGCGCCGGCGAAATCCATGCCCTTATGGGCGAGAACGGCGCCGGCAAGTCGACGCTCGTCAAGATCCTGTCAGGTTTCGAGGAGCCGTCCTCGGGCGAAATCCTGCTCGACGGCGAGCCGGTGAAGCTGCCGGCGGACGGTGCGGCGGAAGCGCTGGGCATCGTCATCATTCACCAGGAATTCAATCTCGCCGAACATCTGACGGTTGCGGAAAGCCTCTTTCTCGGCCGCGAGGTGACACGTTTCGGCGTGCTCGATCGCAAGTATATGCATGCGGAGACGCGTCGGGTGCTGGATCTCCTCGGCTGTCGCGTCGACGCGAACGCATTGATCAGCAGTCTGTCGATCGCCGAAAAGCAGATGGTGGAGATTGCCAAGGCCATCAGCCGCGACGCGCGCGTCGTCTTCATGGACGAGCCCACGGCCGTTCTCTCTCGCGAAGAAACCAATTTCCTCTTCCGCCAGGTGCGCAAGCTGCGTGACCAGGGCACGAGCTTCGTCTTCGTTTCGCACAAGCTCGACGAGGTCATCGAGCTCACCGATCGGGTGACGGTGCTCCGTGACGGGCAATGGGTAAAGACCGCCCCCACCTCGATGCTCGATGGTGAATCGATCGCCCAGCTAATGGTCGGCCGCGAAATGTCGAGTCTCTATCCCACGAAGAGCGAGCCGGACGTCGACGAGCAGCTCGTGCTGCGCGTGGCCTCCGTCTCGACCGACTATGTCAAGGACGCCAGTTTCGAGGTGCGCAAGGGCGAGATCCTCGGCTTTTCGGGCATGATCGGTTCCGGAAGGACTGAACTGATGGAGGCGATTGCCGGTCTGCGACCGCGCCTGTCGGGAGAAGTGACAATCCGGGGCGAAGCGGTTCCTTCCGGAGACGTGCATGCCGCCAACCGATGCGGTCTCGCCTATATGACCAAGGACCGCAAGGCCAAGGGCCTGCTCCTCAACTCGGGCATGACGGCAAATCTGACCCTGCAGTCGCTCGGCCAGCATGCCCGCCTCGGCTATCTCAGCCCCGCGAGTGAGGCCGCCGCGCTCGAAAAGGCCCGCCGCCGCTTCGACATTCGCGTGCGAGACGGCAATGTCGTGGCGAGACGCATGTCCGGCGGCAACCAGCAAAAGCTGCTGCTCGCCAAGGTGATGGAGACGGAACCGGAAATCATCATCATCGACGAGCCGACGCGCGGCATCGACGTCGGCACCAAACAGCAGATCTATCACTTCATTTCGGCACTGGCGCGTGACGGCCGCTCTATCATCGTCGTCTCCTCCGAAATGCCGGAAGTCATCGGGCTCTGCACGCGGGTTGCCGTCATGCGCGAGGGACGCATCGTCGGCATGCTCGAAGGCGACGAGATCTCCGAGCAGGAGATCATGCGCTACGCAGCGGGACTTAAGAGGATGGCTGCAGCCTGAGGTACAGGCCGGCGAAATCAGGCAGTCACAGGAAATGGATTCCCCCGAGCTTCGGGGTGGGAGGTTGGTTTGGACATGAGCGTGAATGAGGAAAGCCTTCAAGCAACAAGTCACCGCCGTACCTGGCGGGACGTCGATCTGAGGGCCGTGGCGCCGTTTGCGGCGCTTGCACTGCTGTTGATCGTCGGCGCGATCGTCAACCCAAACTTTATCAGCATCAACAATCTCGCCAACGTCGCCACCCGTAGCGCCTTCATCGCGATTATTGCCGTGGGCGCGACCTTCGTCATCTCGGCGGGCGACCTCGACCTTTCCGTCGGCTCGATGGTCGCCTTCGTCGCGAGCTTGATGATCCTATTCATGAATTCCGGCGTCATCGCCGATCCGGCCTTGATGTTGACGGCCGCGATCGCTTTCGCGGTCGCAGCGGGGGCGGCCTGTGGCCTTGCCAACGGTCTGATCACCACCGTCGGCAGGATCGAGCCTTTTATCGCGACACTCGGCACGATGGGCATCTATCGCGGCCTCACCACCTGGCTTTCGCAGGGCGGCGCGATCACGCTTCGCGAGCCGGAGATCCAGGAACTCTATCGGCCGGCCTATTTCGGCAGCATTCTCGGCGTGCCGGTGCCGATCGCGATCATTCTCGCCGTCACCGCCGTCGCCGCCTTCATTCTCTATCGCACGCGCTACGGCAGGCACGTGGTCGCCGTAGGCTCCAACAGCGACGTTGCCCGCTATTCCGGCATCGCGGTCAACCGGGTGCGCACAATCGCCTTCGTGATCCAGGGCCTCTGCGTGGCGATTGCCGTGCTGCTCTATGTGCCTCGCCTCGGCTCGACCTCGGCGACGACCGGCATCCTCTGGGAACTGCAGGCCATCACCGCCGTGGTTGTCGGCGGAACGGCGCTCAAGGGCGGCGCGGGCCGCGTCTGGGGGACCATCTGCGGCGCCTTCATCCTCGAATTGGTCGGCAACATCATGCTCCTGTCGAACTTCATCAGCGAATACCTGATCGGCGCGATGCAGGGTGCGATCATCATTATCGCGATGCTCGTCCAGCGCTCGCTGGTACGCAAATCGTGACAGGCTGGACCGAGGTGGTCCGGCCGCATCAAGCGAAGACCTTGTAAAGACCCTTGGACATCGGGAGGAAAGTGAACATGCGAAAGGGATTAATGGGCATTGCTGCCGTCGCGGTGATGGCATTGACGAGCGTGGCCCACGCGGAGGAGAAGAAGGTTACGATCGGCGTGTCGATCCCGGCGGCCGACCATGGCTGGACCGCCGGCGTCGTATTCCACGCGGAGCGCGTAGCCAAGCAGCTCATGGAGCAGCACCCTGGCCTCAATGTCATCGTGAAGACCTCGCCGGATCCGGCGAGCCAAGCCAATGCCGTACAGGATCTCGAAACCCAGGGCATCGACGCTCTGGTGATCCTGCCGACCGATCCCGATCCGCTGGTCAACGCCATCAAGGAGGTCAAGGGTAACGGCAAGTTCGTGGCACTCGTCGACCGCGCGCCCTCGGTCAACGACAACAGCGTGCGCGACCTCTATGTCGCCGGCAACAATCCTGCTCTCGGCCAGGTCGCCGGCGAATACATCAAGGCTACGACGCCCGAGGCCAAGGTCGTCGTCATTCGCGGCCTGCCGATCCCGATCGACCAGCAGCGCCAGGACGGCTTCGACCAGGGCATCGCCGGCTCGAAGGTGGAAATCCTCGACCGCCAATACGGCAACTGGAACCGCGACGACGCCTTCAAGGTGATGCAGGACTATCTGACCAAGTATCCGCAGATCGACGTCGTCTGGTGCCAGGACGACGACATGGCCGTCGGCGTGCTGCAGGCGATCGAGCAGGCGAAGCGCACGGACATCCAATATGTGGTCGCCGGCGCCGGTTCGAAGGAAATGATCAAGAAGGTCATGGACGGCGACAAGATGATCCCGGTCGACGTGCTCTACCCGCCGGCGATGGTCGGCACCGCGCTCGAAATGACCGTCGCCAACTTCTACGGCCAGGTTCCGGTTCGCGGCACCTACACGATCGACGCGACACTCGTCACCAAGGACAATGCGAAGGACTTCTATTTCCCCGATTCGCCGTTCTGATCGCACCGATCGGCGATAGTTTAAGCTCGGCCTGCCCGCGGATTTCCCCGGGCAGGTTTCGTTTTTTTGAGAGCGCCAGGCTTAAGGGGAACCGATCGAATTACAACCCCAGGCGAAGGCATTGTTGACCCCCTCTGCCCTGCCGGGCATCTCCGCCACAAGGCCGAGATTGGCAAACCGCGGGCTCCTCCCTTCGTCTTTCTGACAGCGTTAGGTCGCGCACGGCGCCCCACTTGCTTTGCCCTTCTGCGGCGCTGACGAACTGGCGAAAGCGCCGATGCTGGCCGATCTCCCTCCTTGTGGGGGAGATGCCCGGCAGGGCAGAGGGGGTGCTAACGAGCGCCATCCGCCGATGCAATCTCTCGGCTACAGACCCTCCCCCTCACCCCGACGGGAACGCCAACACGACCTTCAGTCCCCGCCCGCCCTCGCCCTCTTCAAGGCGCATCGTTCCGCCGTAAAGCGCGGCGATCTCCTCGACGATCGGCAGGCCGAGTCCGGTGCCGGGGGCTTCGTCACCGCCACGGCGGAAACGCTTGAGCACCGCCTCGCGCAACTCCGGCCGGATGCCCGGACCATTATCCTCGACCTCCAGCGCGACGGTCTCTTCGCGCCCTTCGACGCGAACCGTGACCTCCGCGCCACGGCCCGCGTAAAGGAGGGCGTTGCCGATCAGGTTCTTCAGGAGCTCGCCGACAAGCAGCGGCTCGGCGCGGATCCAGTGCTCCCCCTCCCCGGCGAAGCCGAGATCGATCCCGGCCTCGCCCGCGGCCGGCACGTGGTCGGCGGTGATCGAGCGAGCAAGCCCTACGAGCTCGATGCGCTCCGAGCCCCGCGCCTCCTCCCTCGCCGCCGCATCGATCCTCGCCATCAGCAAGAGCTGCGCGAGAATGCGCTCGGCATTGGCGACCGCTTCATCCGCTTTCCTTGCGGCCGCCCGCGTTTCCTCGATCGTCATCGCTCGCTGTGCCAATGCAAGCTGCGTGCGGATGATCGCCAGCGGTGTTCTGAGCTGATGGCTGGCATTGCCGGTGAAGTGGCGAAGGGCATCGAGCGCCGATTGCAGGCGCACCATGAAGGAATTCACGGTATCGACGAGCCCCTGGACCTCGTTCGGCACGCGCTCCCGGATCGGATGCAAATCGTTCGGGCTGCGCTGGGCGATCGCATCGCCGAGGCGATAGAGCGGCCTCAGCGAGAAGGTGACGGCCACCCAGACAATCACCGCCGCGCCGGCGATCATCAGCCCGAGGCGCATGGCCGAGCGGAGGAGAATGGTCTGGGCCAGTTGTCGCCGCGCGATCGTCGTCTCGGCGACGGTGACGACGAAAGGAACGGAGTTAACACCGGTCGACGCGGAACGCCTGAGCGCCGCCACCCGGATCGGCTCACCGCGGAAGACCGCGTCGGCGAAGCTCGTCGGCTGGCCGGCGTTCTCGGGAAGCGAAGGCAGCGTCTGATAGCCGGTGATGAACTCACCCGGCGGACCGTCCACGCGATAGAAAACGCGGTCCTGCGCGGCCGACGTCAGCATCTCGAGCGCCACATAGGGGATATCGACCTGGAGCGAGCCGTCCTCGGCAACGACCACCCTCTCGGCGATGGCCAGCGCCGAACCGGCGAGCACCCGGTCCGAGACGGCATTCGCCGTCTTCACGGCCTCGCGATAGGTATCAACCAAGGCAATGACGCCGATGACGGCGGTCGAGATCAGCAGCCAGGCGAGCAATCGGCGTCGCAGCGAATAGACCGCGGACTTCATTCGGAACCGGCCGTCTTGTCGAGGTAGTAACCGATGCCCCGGGCGGTGCGCACAGTCAGGCCATAGGGAGCTAGGCGCTTGCGCAGCCGGCTCACATATTGCTCGATCGCGTTGGCGCTCAGATCATCGTCGAGCCCCGTGAGCGATTGCACGATCGCATCCTTGGCGACCACCTTGCCAGCACGCATGAACAGAAGCTCGAGCAGGCCGAGCTCGCGGGCGGGAATTTCGATCGGCACGCCACCTGCGGAAAAGCTGCGCGCCGTAAGATCCAGCGAGACATTGCCATAGCTGACGACAGAGGCGCGCAATCCCGCCTGGCGCCGAAGCAGGACCCGCACGCGGGCCTCGAACTCGCCGATGTCGAACGGCTTGATCAGGTAGTCGTCGGCTCCGAGGTCGAGCCCTTTGACCCGCTCCTCCGGTGTACCGCGCGCCGTCAGGATGAGGACGGCTGCCCGATTCTGCCGGGCACGCATGGCACGCAGCACCTCAAGCCCGTCCATTTCCGGCAGGTTGAGATCAAGGATCACCAGATCGAAGCTTTCGGCCGCCGCCACCGCATGGGCGGAGGCGCCGTCGCTGACGACATCGACGGCATAGCCGCTGCCGCGCAGGAGCGTCGAAAGGCCCTCTGCTAGGGCCCGGTTGTCTTCAACAAGCAAAATTCGCAAACTATCGCTTCTCCCCGAGATCACTTTATCGGTCACGAGCTTGCTTGTGAACGGCGCTCTGCTCAGGCATTGTGGATTTATGCGGTTCTTGATTTCTCTAGCTTTTTCAGTTCTGTCCTCCGCGATTGCGCATGCGGCCCCGGTGTTTTTTCCGGCCGGTTCCGGCGATGCCGACGCACCGATCCTGACGGTCTATTCCTCGCTCGACGAACCGCTTGCTCGGCCGATGATCGTCGGCTTCCAGAAAGCCAATCCGGATGTGGCGGTGCGCTATGAGGACATGCTGACCGGCGAGATCTACGACCGGATCGTCAAGGAGACGGACGCCGGCCAGAAGACCGCGGATTTCGCCTTTTCGTCAGCCATGGACCTGCAGGTCAAGCTCAGCAATGACGGCTATGCGCAGCGTAGCGACCTGCCGATGAGCGGGCGCTGGCCGGCTTGGGCGAACTGGCGCAACACGGCCTATGCGCTGACTTTCGAACCCGCCGTCTTCGTCTACCACAAGCCGAGCTTCAAGGATGAGCGGCCACCGGCGACGCGCGCCGAATTCGTCGATTATCTTAAGCGGAAGGGAAGCGCCGTCTTCGGCCGCATCGGTACCTATGATATCGAACGCTCCGGCGTCGGCTTCCTCTTCATGTCGCGCGACCAGGAGCAGTTCGGCGACATCTGGACCGTCATCCGCGCAATGGGCGCGGCCGGCGTGAAACTCTATTCGACCAGTCAGGCGATCCTGGAGCGGGTTTCCGACGGACGTTTCGTCCTCGGCTACAATATCCTGGGCTCCTATGCCGCCGACTGGGCCTCGCGGCATCCGGACGTCGGCATCGTTCTGCCGAGGGACTATACGGTGGTCATGTCGAGAATCGGCCTCGTGCCGCAGGCGGCGGCCGCTCCCGAGCTCGGCCGCCGCTATCTCGAATTCTTCATGTCCAAGGAAGGTCAGACGATCATGGCGCGGGAACTGCAGATCCCGGCCGTGAGCCCGGACGTCGCCGGTGAGAATACGGCCAATACGATGCAGGAGATGCTCGGCGCGCAGCTGAAGCCGGTGCCGGTCAGCCCCGGACTGATGGTCTATCTCGACCAGGTCAAGCGCGCGCGGCTGATTGCCCGCTGGAACGAGATGCTGCGGCTGCAGTGAAAATTTCCGCAGCCAAACAAGTCATTTACGCGAAGCGGACTTGATGTCAGGTTAATGTCAGCTTTCTATGGTGGCTTAAGGTCACTGGCGAGCCCGTGGAGGCGGATCGCCGGCAGTGTATCGGGAGGACATCACCAATCCGGTCGGAGGTCGCCGCTTCAGTCGACCACCCGCTTCTCCCGTTCGCGACGATAATCAACGTGCGCGCAACGAAGCGCGCCTCACGGAGGACCGACCTTGAAACATTTCTTCCTCGCATCCATTCTCGCCGGCGCTCTGGCATTGCCGGCCTATGCCGCCGACTACACGATCATCGCGCCGGCAAATCCGGGCGGCGGCTGGGACCAGACCGCCCGTTCGCTGCAGACCGTCATGCAGCAGGAAGGCATTTCGGGCAACGTGCAGGTACAGAACGTTCCGGGCGCCGGCGGCACGATCGGCCTCGCCCAGTTCGCCAGCCAGCAGAAGGGCAACCCGAATGCTCTGCTCGTGGGCGGCTACGTGATGGTGGGCGCCATCCTCACCAACAATTCGCCGGTAACGCTCAAGGACGTCGAGCCGATCGCACGCCTGACGGGCGAATATGAGGCGATCGTCGTTCCGGCCGCTTCCGAGATCAAGACCATGGCCGACCTCGTCGCGGCGCTGAAGAAGGATCCGGGCTCGGTCTCTTGGGCCGGCGGCTCGGCAGGCGGCACCGACCACATCGCGGTCGGCCTCATCGCCAAGGCTGCAGGCGTCGATCCGACGAAAATCAACTACATCGCCTATTCCGGCGGCGGCGAAGCGCTCGCCGCGATCCTCGGCAGCCAGGTGACGGCCGGCATCTCCGGCTATGGTGAGTTCGAATCCCAGGTCAAGGCCGGCACGCTTCGCTTGCTTGCCGTTTCGAGCGCCGAGCGCATCCCGGGGATCGACGCACCGACGCTGAAGGAATCGGGCGTCGACGTGGTCGTCGAAAACTGGCGCATGGTTGCGGCCGCTCCTGGCCTTACCGACGAGCAGAAAGCCGCCGTCTCCGCCGACATCGAAAAGCTCGCCAAATCCGCCGGCTGGCAGGAAGTGCTGAAGACCAAGGGTTGGCAGGATACCTATCTCGCCGGCGACGCCTTCAAGGAACAGCTCACCAAAGACATTGCTGCGACGGAAACCGTCCTCAAGGATATCGGACTGGTCAAATGAACAAGGGCAACAACCCTTCCGCCGAAACGCGCCGCCCCGACCGGGCGGCGCTGATCATCGCCGTCGTCTTGGCCGCGATCGCGGGTCTGATCTTCTGGGACGTTTCACGCCTGTCGGGGCTTGCAGGCTATTCGCAGGTTGGGCCGACCACGGTTCCCTATGCGATCGCCTTCTGTCTTGTCGGGCTCGCGATCTGGACGGCCGCAGAAGCCTTGAGGGGCGACTTCGGCCACGAACGCGAGAAGCAGGAATTCGGCCCAGTCGTCTGGATCGTCGGCGGGCTCGCCGCACAGATGCTGCTGCTCAACACGCTCGGCTTTTCGATCGCAACCGGCATCCTTTTCGCCATGACGGCATGTGGGTTCGGAAAGCGTAGGCTATGGTTTACGATCCCGATCGGCATCGCGTTCAGCTACCTCGTCTGGCTGATTTTCGCCAAGCTCCTGCAATTGTCGCTGCCCGCAGGGCCGCTTGAACGCCTGTTCTTCTGAGAGGGCCGACGACCATGGGTACTTTCGATTTCCTGCTGCAGGGGCTGTTGGTCGCTGCCCAGCCGATGAACCTGCTCTACGCTCTGATCGGCGTGACGCTCGGCACCGCCGTCGGCGTGCTCCCTGGCATCGGCCCGGCATTGACGGTCGCGCTCCTCCTGCCCGTTACCTACAAGCTCGACCCGGGCGGTTCGCTGATCATGTTCGCCGGCATCTATTATGGCGGCATGTATGGCGGCTCGACGACGTCGATCCTGCTCAACACACCGGGTGAAAGCTCGTCGATCGTCACCGCGCTCGAGGGCAACAAGATGGCCCGCGCCGGCCGCGGCGGCCCGGCTCTCGCAACGGCGGCGATCGGCTCCTTCGTGGCGGGCCTTATTGCAACGCTCGCGCTCGCTTTCATCGCCCCCTACATCGTGAAGCTCGCACTCGTCTTCGGGCCGCGCGAATATTTCGCCCTGATGGTGCTCGCCTTCGTCACGGTCTCCTCCGCCTTCGGCGATTCGACGCTACGCGGCCTCACCTCGCTCTTCGTCGGTCTGACGCTCGCCTGCATCGGCATCGACCAGTTGACGGGCCAGACGCGCCTCTCCTTCGGGGTGCCCGACCTTCTCGACGGCATCGAAGTGACGACGCTTGCGGTCGCGATGTTCGCGATCGGCGAGACGCTGTTCATCGCAGCCCAAGGAGACCGCGGGCCCGACAAGGTCGAGGCGGTTCGCGGCTCGGTCTGGATGAGCGCAATGGACTGGGCGCGTTCGTGGAAGCCCTGGCTGCGCGGCACCTTCATCGGCTTCCCGATCGGCGCCATGCCGGCCGGCGGCGCCGAGATCGGCACCTTCCTCTCCTATGCGGCGGAGAAGCGCCTGACCAAGCATCCGGAAGAATTCGGCAATGGCGCGATTGAAGGCGTGGCCGGTCCCGAAGCCGCCAACAACGCATCCGCCGCCGGTACGCTCGTGCCGCTCCTGACGCTCGGTCTGCCGACGACGGCAACAGCGGCGATCATGCTCGCCGGCTTTCAGCAATACGGCCTGCAGCCGGGTCCGCTGCTATTCGCCACCAATCCGCAGCTCGTCTGGGGCCTGATCGCCAGCCTGCTCATCGCCAACTTCATGCTGCTTGTCCTGAACCTTCCGCTGATCGGCCTCTGGGTGAGACTTCTGACGATCCCGAAGCCCTGGCTCTATGCCGGCATTCTGTTGTTCGCAACGCTCGGCACCATCGGCGCCAACCCGTCGGTCTTCGAGCTTGGCATGCTGCTCGCCTTCGGCCTGCTCGGCTATGTCATGCGGGTCTTCGGGTATCCGATCGCGCCGGTCGTCGTCGGCCTGATCCTCGGGCCGCTTGCCGAGCAGCAATTGCGCCGGGCGCTTTCGATCAGCCAGGGCGATATAACCGTGCTCTTCACCTCGCCGATCGCCGCGGTGCTTCTGGTGATCGCGGCGCTGGCCCTGATCGTGCCGCTCATCCTCAGAGCACGCGGCCGCGGCGAAGTCCTTGCCCAGCTCGCAGCCAGCGAAGACTGACCCCTCCGCCTCCCAAGGCGTTTCGAGGGGCGGGACGAGGAGGGGCAGCCTCTTTCCGCTCCGATCCAGGCCCGGCCGGGTGACCCCCGCCGGGCCTGCTTTCGTTGCATGGCTGGGCTGAGGTTTTGTGCATTGCAAAAGAACCTCGCCGGGCCCATCTTTTTCTCATCGAAAGAGAAAAACGAAAGCGAGCAAAGAGATGTCTAGCAAGAACCGCATGGGCTTCATCGGCCGCGCCTTCGCAGTCCTGGGTGCCGCCACTGCAGCGGCCGCCGCCGTCGAAGGTCACCGCCGCCCGAATGCACGCGATCTCCGCACCCTCGGCATCGATCCGGCCAACTTCCCGGACGCCCGCCGCGGCTGAGACGCCGGCGTGTAACTACGGCTTCAGCTTGTACGAGCGCGGCGGCAGAACCGCCGCGGCATAGAGCGCCGCTCAGTGTGGCGCGAGAAAACGGCGCTCGCAGTGATGCGCCTCAACTCCGCATTCACCTCAGCGCGAAACTTGACCGACAGCACTAGCGTGCCATCCTGACCGGATGATCAATGCAGTGCTCCTTGATCTTGCCGGGGTCATCTATGACGGCGAGAGCGCCGTGCCGGGCGCAACCGAGGCTGTCGCTCGCTTGCACGCAGCCGGCCTGCCGATCCGCTTCGTCAGCAACACCACGCGCTCAACGAAGCGAGCCGTTCTCGATCGCCTTACGAGGCTCGGCCTTGCAGTCGCGAGCGACGAGCTATTCACCCCAGCCGAGGCAGCGTGTAGCTGGCTTCGCCAGCATGCGCGATCGCCACACCTTCTCGCTCATCCCGATCTCGTTTCCGAGTTTCGGGACCTGCCGGACGCCGCGAGCACGGCCGTCGTTGTCGGCGATGCGGGCGAGGCCTTCGACTATCGCGCGCTCAATGCGGCGTTTCGGGAGCTTGTCGACGGCGCGGAGTTGCTGGCGCTGGCGCCGAACCGCACCTTCAAGGACACCGACGAGAAATTGAGCCTCGACGCCGGCGCTTTCATCGCCGCGCTGGAATTCGCGGCCCAGAAACAAGCCGTTGTCCTCGGCAAGCCGGCACCCGACTTTTTCCGCTCTGCGCTGGCCCCCATCGACTGCCCGGGCGCGGATGCCGTGATGGTCGGGGACGACGCGGAAACGGATGTCGCCGGCGCGCTCAAAGCCGGCGTTGGTCACGCACTGCTGGTGCGCACGGGCAAATATCGGGCGGGTGACGAGAGCCGTTTCGAGCCCGCGCCGACAGCGACGGTGGCTGACGTCTCGGCCGCAGTCGATTGGATCCTTCGGAACCGCAGCGAAGGGTGATCGCGCGCGGAACCGGAATTCGAAAAAAGCATGGCGCCGACCCTGCGGTCGGCGCCATGAAGTCTTGGGAGTATTACGCTACCTTCGAAACCGTCGTCGGAACGCTGGAAATCGTCTTCAGGACGCGGGAAGCGATCTGGTAGGGGTCGCCCTGGGAGTTCGGACGGCGATCTTCGAGATAGCCGCGGTATCCGTTGTTGACGAAGCTGTGTGGAACGCGGATCGATGCGCCGCGGTCGGCAACGCCGTAGCTGAACTTGTTCCACGGTGCTGTCTCGTGCTTGCCGGTCAGGCGCAGGTGGTTGTCCGGACCGTAGACGGCGATATGCTCGTGCAGGTTCTTCTCGAAGGCGGCCATCAGCGCTTCGAAATAATCCTTGCCGCCGACTTCGCGCATATAGGCGGTCGAGAAGTTGCAGTGCATGCCGGAGCCGTTCCAGTCGGTATCACCGAGCGGCTTGCAGTGCCACTCGATGTCGATGCCGTACTTTTCCGTCAGGCGCTGCAGCAGGTAACGCGCCATCCAGACTTCGTCGGCGGCCTTCTTGGAGCCCTTGCCGAAGACCTGGAATTCCCACTGGCCCTTGGCGACTTCGGCGTTGATGCCTTCATGGTTGATGCCGGCAGCCAGGCAGATGTCGAGGTGTTCTTCGACGATCTGACGTGCGACGTCGCCGACGTTGCTGTAACCGACGCCGGTGTAGTACGGGCCCTGCGGTGCCGGATAGCCCTGCTCCGGGAAGCCCAGCGGACGGCCGTTCTTGTAGAAGAAGTATTCCTGCTCGAAACCGAACCAGGCGCCTTCGTCGTCCAGGATCGTCGCGCGGCTGTTCGACGGATGCGGCGTCTTGCCGTCCGGCATCATGACCTCGCACATGACCAGCACGCCGTTGGTGCGGACCGGATCCGGGTAGACGGCAACCGGCTTCAGCACGCAATCGGAGCTGCGGCCTTCGGCCTGCATCGTCGAGCTGCCGTCGAAGCCCCAGAGCGGGAGCTGCCCGAGCGTCGGAAACGCGTCGAATTCCTTGATCTGCGTCTTGCCGCGGAGATTGGGTACCGGCGTGTAGCCATCGAGCCAGATGTACTCGAGCTTATACTTTGTCATCAGCAAATCTCTCTAACGTGGTGCTGCGAGGTTTGAGCAAATCCTGAAGCGGCCTCAGCACGACATGCGTTCAACCGCCAGGGATCGATTCCCCTTAAGCATCAAGCGTGCCAACTCGACCGCGTAAGGGATACTTTTTTGGGTGACGCAGCGGCCGCGGATTGAATCCGCGCCACTCAGCGCCGCGAAGGCGACCGGAAGCCGGCGCTCTCGCTCCCGCCGAGGCCTCAAGCGTCGCGTCGCCGATCGAAGTTGAATCAGGACAAAAACATGCAGCAATTCAAAGCGCTACCGCAGCCTTTGTGGTATCAGGATGCACGACGGCGTCGGCATCCCCCTTTTCGGCGCCCTCGCTCAGGGGAGCGGCGCGACTGACGGAAAAATCAGTGCTCCAAAATGCGCCAGAGAGGCGCTGCTGCCTAAAAAATCGCACCCGCGGCTATCTCTCCGAGAAATGCATCGGAGAATGCTCGCGATTCCGGCACCCAATTGAACGATTTTTCGGCAATTGGCGCAAATGATGTGCAATTCGCGTCTCCATGCACTATGTTTCCTCCAGGACTCACGGGAGACCAGAGCATGGCCACGAGTTTTCACGGCAAGTCTGCGACGATCCTGAAGTTTCCGACGCGGATCCCACGGAAGGCCGAGGAGCGTCGCTCCGAAGTCCAGCGGAAGGGAGACATCGCCTCCTCGGATGTGTGCGCGGCTGCCGTCGACGGCTGCTGGTATCACGAAGAAGCGGTTCGCGAAGAGGCCAAGACCACGCACTGAGCCTCCGGCTCGTTCCCAGGCGTGCGGGGATCAGAACGCTGCTTTCGTCACCGCCGTCCTCCAAGCTCGTCGATATGGTTAAGCATGTCGGCGGGATCTTCGAAAATGCGATACGCTCCCGCGTGCCGCAGTTCCTCGTGCCCGTAACCCCCGCTTAACAGCCCAACGCCCAAAGCGCGGCAGCGCACCGCTGCCAGCATGTCCCAGATGCTGTCGCCGACAACCACCGCCGTTTCGACGGGCGCGCCGAGCTGCTGGGCGGCGGCGAGAAAGAGGTCCGGGTCGGGCTTGGCATATTTGACGAGGTCCCGCGTGACGACCGGGATGACTGCCGGATCGACGTCAAGCGCAGCGAGGTTCACGGCCGCCGTTTCCATGCGCCCGCTCGTCGCGATCGCGTAGGATATCTTCGCGTCCGTAAGCCAGCTTAGCAGCTCGCGTGCGCCGGGCAGTGGCCGAATGCTGTCCGCCTGCCGCTTATAGGCTTCGGCATGGCGTCGGCGCAGGCGCGCTACCCGCTCCTCGCTGATCTCCATGTTCGTTTCGCGCAGGAGCTGATTGGTGAAGAGGCCGCCGCTCATCCCGATCTTGCGGTGAATGCGCCAAACCGAGAGATCAATGCCCTCACCGTCGAGCGCTTCCTTCCAGGCAAGCACATGCTGATAGACGCTGTCGACGAGGGTGCCGTCGAGATCGAACAGGAAGACCGGTTCAATGCGCATGCTATTTCTCCTGCTTGATGATGCCGTCACCCGGAATATGGTGCAGGCTTCACACGGGAACAGGCGCTACTGCATGTTTCCTTAAATCGTTAGCCGATTTAAGGACAAAAACATCCAGCACCTCAAAACTGCTACAGCGACCTTCGCGCGTCTGACGCGCGGCGCAGTAGTTCTACTTTCTCTTCGTGAACTCTATTTGCGCGTCGGATCAGACGCGCGGTGCCGTAGAAAATGGAGATTGCCGCCGAGATCGGAAACGACGAGCTGCCGTCCGTCCCAAACGAGAACCGACACCGGCCGCGTGAGCCCATCGAGGATCACCTCGCGATCACCCTCACCGAATCGCAGCAGTCGGCCGCTGCCTTTTGCGAATCCGTGGCTCTGGTCGTAGGTTCCATGCTCGAGGACGAGCATCGCCCCGTTGTGGTCGAAGGCGACGGCCACCGGCGCGTTGAGCCCCTCCGCCTCGAGCCTCGGCGTATACGGGCCACCAGCCGCAGGGACCGAAACGACCTTGCCGGCGCCTGGCAGGAAGGGAAAGCCGCCGAAGAGCGTGATGTAGAGCCGCCCGTTGCTGAGCGCGACGCCGGTCGGCACCGCGTCGACGGCATGGGTTTCGCCCTTTGTGAACTCCGTCGGCGACAAGCCTTGCAGCGCCTCTCCTCTTTGTTCCAGCCGTCGGAAGGTGACGATCGTATTCCTGCGGCCATCCAGTCGCAGGTGTTCGACGCTGTTGCGCGCGGCGTCGACAACGTAAAGCCCGTCAGCCGCCGCGACGAAATCGAACGGGTTCCAGAAATCATTGCTGATGACGCGCGTCTTGCCGGCATTGTCGAGCGCGACGAGCGCATGGTCGAGCGGTCCCTCGCGCCTATCGACCGGCGTCCACCCTTGAGCAACCACCAGCCAGTGCCCGAGGCGGGCGACGCGGTAGGGTCCGGTCGGGTCGCCGATCACGTCGAGGCCATGCGGAAAGACCGGACCGAAGGCGGCAAGCCCGCCGTCCGGGCCGCGGCGATAAAGCCGGCCGCTCGCAAGATCGCTCACCAGCAGCGCGTCGTCGTCGCGCGCCAGGCCGGCGAAGCTGGCTCCCGGCACATGGATGGTCTCGAGCCCGTAGTCCGGCGAAGCGGAGAGCTCTGCGGCCATCACCGCCGCAGGAAGCATAAGCATCGAGGCGGCTATCAGGGTTCGGAGCGCACGCATCGGAAGCCGCCATTTGCCGAGAAGCGGAAGTCGGGATCATAGGCGAGCCGGTAGGTCGTCGTCAGATGGCTCGGGTCGCTGTTCCACGACCCGCCGCGCAGCACGCGGAATGTTCCGGTGGCCGATTGCGCCTCTTCTCCGCTCCTCTCGTAAGGGGCGTAGACATCCTTTGTCCACTCCCAGACATTGCCGACAAGGTTGAACACGCCCTCCCCGCTCGCGCCGCTTGCGAAAGCATCCGCCGGCGCGGTCATCGGATAACCGTCGCGCGCGTCTGCCGAACAGCAGACCTCGGCACCGGCATTGACTCGGGTCTCGTCCGGGGCGGCAGAGCCCCAGGGAAATGCTTTCCCCGCCGCTCCCCGCGCCGCCCGTTCGTATTGCTCTTCCGACGGCAGCGAGAGACCATAATGCCGGCAGTAAGCGTCCGCGTCCGCCCAACTGACGCCCACAACCGGACGGTCGTCCAGTCCCAGCACCGGGTGGCCGGCATAAAAGGCGGGCCGATGGCCGGTCGCTTCGACAAAGCGTGCATATTGCCGGTTGGTGATCTCGGTGCGGTTGATCTGAAAAGACTGCCCCTCCACCACCCGACGCGGCCGCTCGTTCTCGGGGCCGTCATCGCGGCCAAAGACGAAGGGGCCTGCGGGTATCTCGATCAGCGGGTTACCGTGAATCGGACCTGCGTCGGCGGCGAGCGCTCCGGCTGTCATGAAAAGAGCGATCGCCGCTGTCACTGTCTTAGGGCGATCGCCCATCGGACTACGCCGTGCTCGGCCGTCTCTCCCCGCACCCGCCTTACCATCGCCACCCGCGTCCGGCATCTCAGCTATTGGACTGGATATCGACACGTCGCTCCGTCTCCGCATCGAATAGGAACATGCGATCCCTGGCGATCCTAACGGCGACCCTCTGATCGATCTGACCGGAAAAGTTCTTGTCGGCCCGCACCGCCAAGAGCTGGCCCCCGAGCTGCAGGCTTACGAGCGTGTTCTCGCCGGTAAGCTCCACCGAATAGATCGGCGCCACCAGATTGGTGTCGGGATCTTCGGCGCTTGCCACATGTATATCTTCGGGGCGCACCCCGAGCACGGCGCGCGGGACATTGAAGGGGCCCGCGCCGCCGACTCGAAGGCCCGCGCTCGCGAACACGCCGTCCTTCACCTCGCCGGGGATGAGATTCATGGACGGGGAGCCAATGAACCCCGCGACGAAGAGCGTGCGAGGATCATTGTAGATTTCTCGCGGCGTTCCGAGTTGCTCGATCACGCCCTTGTTCATCACCGCGACCCGGTGGGCGAGCGTCATCGCCTCGATCTGGTCATGTGTCACATAGATCGTCGTCACCTGCAATTCGTGCTGCAAGTGCTTCAGTTCCGCCCGCATCTGGGTGCGCAGCTTCGCGTCGAGATTGGACAGCGGCTCGTCCATCAGGAAGACGCGCGGCGTGCGCACGATGGCGCGGGCGAGCGCGACCCGCTGCCGCTGGCCGCCCGAAAGCTCCTTCGGCAGGCGCTTGAGCATGGTTTCGAGCTCGACCCGCCGTGCCACCTCGGCCACGCGCCGCGTGTATTCCTCCGGTGGCACTTTGCGGATCTTCAAGGGATAGCCGATATTGTCCTCGACGGTTAGATGCGGATAGAGCGCGTAGGATTGGAAGACCATCGCGACGTCGCGATATTTCGGCAGCACATCGTTGACGCGATCGGCGTCGATATAAATATCGCCGGACGTCGCCTCTTCGAGACCGGCGACCATCCGCATCGTTGTCGTCTTGCCGCAACCCGAAGGCCCGAGCAGCACGAGGAACTCCTTGTCGCGGATCTCGATGTTGAAATTGGCGACGGCGACGAATTCGCCGAACTTCTTGGTCACATTGTCGAACCTGACGGACGCCATCGGCCTCAACCCCTCTCCCTTCAACCCTTGACGGCGCCGAGGGAGAGCCCCCGAACGAGATGCTTCTGGACGATGAAGGCGAAGATGACGATTGGTACGCAGGCCATGAAGCCGGCTGCGCTGATCTCGCCCCAATAGGTCGCGTACTGTGTCACGCGCCCGGCAATACCGATCGGCAGCGTCTGCGACTGCTCGGTGAGCGTGACGATGAGAGACAGCAGGAATTCGTTCCACGAGATGATCAGGCAGAAGATGGCGGTTGCTGCAAGCCCAGGTCGCGCAAGCGGCAGCGCCACGTGCAGGAACGCCCCCCAACGCGTGTCGCCGTCGACGATCGCCGCCTCTTCGAGCTCGACCGGAAGATCCTGGAAATAGCTCTTCATCATCCAGGTCGCGAAGGGCAGGTTGAAGGCGGTATAGGCGATGATCAGAGCCGACTTCGTGTTGAGCATGTCGAAATAGTTGAAGAACAGGTAGAGCGGAATGATGCTGACGATCGGCGGCATCATCCGCGTCGAAAGGATCCAGAACGAAATCTGCTTTCGCCACTGCCACGGATAGCGGAACCGCGCGAGCGCGTAGCCCGCCATGGTGCCGAAGGTCACCGAAATGGCGGTGGTCCCGATCGCGACCAGGAAGCTGTTCAACGCATAGCGCAGGAACGGTCGCTGGACGAAGGCTTCGTCGTAGTGCTTCAGAGTCGGGTTTCGCGGCAGCCACTCCGGCGGCACGGCGAAGATGTCGATATCGAACTTGAAGGAGTTCGCCGCGATCCAATAGACCGGAAACAGGGTCAGGATCAGCGCAACAAGGATCGTGAGATAGGCCGCGAAGCGGAGAAGCATCTCCCGGCTGCGGTTGCGTGTTCTTATCGTCGCCATCGCCTCACTCCGCAAGCCGCATGCGTTTCATGAACCAGGTGCTCAAGACGATCGTCACAAACAGAACGAAGAGCGATATCGCCGCCGCATAACCGGGATCGGCGAAGCGATAGGCGACCTGGTAGATATAGAGGCTCAGGACCTTGGTCCGGTCCGCCGGCCCGCCCCCTGTCAGGATAAAGACAAGGTCGAACAGGCGCAGCGCATCCATCACGCGCAGGAGGAGGGCAATGGCGATGACCGGCTTCAGGAAGGGAATCGTCAGGTCCCAGAACTGCCGCCAGGATGAGGCGCCGTCGAGCGCGGCCGCCTCATAGGGCTCGACGGGCAGGCTGGCGAGTCCCGCGAGCATCAGGAGAAAGATGAACGGCGTCCACTGCCAGACATCGGCAACGATGATCGAGAACATCGCAAGGTTCACGTCGCCGGCCCAGGCCTGTATGGGCAGGCCGAGGCGGAACATGATCTCGTTGAGAACGCCGAATTGCGGCTCGTAGATGAGCTTCCAGGTGATGGCGACGGCGATCGGCGGCAGCATCATCGGGATCATCAGCACGGTCTTCAGGAAAGTAAGCCGGCGGATGAACTTGTCGAGCAAGAGCGCGAGGCCGAGGCCGAGCAGGAATTCAATCGACACCGCCACGACCGTAAAGACGACGGTGTTGCGCAGGGCGACCTGGAATTGGCCGTCGGTGAGCAGCCGGGCGAAGTTGTCGACGCCGACGAAGGTCCAGGGCAGGTCGGGGTTGGGACTGACCCTGTGGACCGCCGCATAGAACATGTAGATGCTCGGGAAGATCGTCAGCGCCAGGAGAATCACCACCGTCGGGGCGAGCATGAGATAGCGCAGGTGACGCTCGGACCATTGCTCCATACCGCGCCCAAGTCGGAGCGACGCAGCTGTGCCTTTTTCGGACTTCAACATAGGTCCCTCCCGGACCTGTCCGTACGCACTGGGGCGGGAAGAGGCAGGGCCCGTGCGGCGTTCCTCGACCCCGCGCCTTAGCACCGACCGCAAGGCGGGAACGGAAGCCCCGCCTTGCGGTCGGCCGTTTATTTGATGCCGGTAATCTCTTCGACCGCGGCTTGCGAGTTCTTCAGCGCCTCCTCCGGCTTGATCGTTCCGGCGACGGCCTTTGAGAGCTCGATCCCGAAGGCGTTCTCGATTTCCGGCCACTTCGGGTGGCGCGGCCGGGGCGTCGAAGCCTCGATCGCCTCCATCAACACCGGATAGTGGCGAAACTTCTCCTGTTTGGTGAGTTCCGGATCGGTGAAGACCGACGCTCGGACGGGCGGATTGCCGCGCTCGGCGGAGATCCTGATCTGCTGGGGCGAGGTCGCCCACATCATGAAGTCGAAGGCCTCCTGCTTGTTCTTCGACGCCGCCATGATGCCCATGGTCCAATGGCCTATCTCCGAGCTGCCCGGCTTGGTACCCGCCGGAATCGGGCTATAGGAAATCTTGCCGACCATCTTCGATTGGCTCGGATCCTCGAAGGTCGCGACCCAGTTCGGCCAGTTGATCGACGAGGCAGCGGTGCCGGCGGCCATGGCCGTTCCGACTTCGTTGGCGTTGTAGCTCTCCACACCCTTCGGAGAGACGTCGCGCAGGGCCATGAACATCTTCATGGCTTCGGCGCCCTCCGGCGTGTCGATGGTGACCTTCGTCCGGTCCTCATTGAACATATTGGCGCCATAGGACCAGAAGATCGGCATGAAGTCGGCCACCACCGGGTTGCCCTGACCGCCGCGGAAGACATAGCCGAAATAACGGCCCCCTCCCTGCTCGGTCAGCATTTTCGCAGCCTTCAGGACGTCATCCCAGGTCTTCGGCGCCTCGACGCCCGCCTCCTTGAACTTGGCGGCGTCATAGAAAAACATCTGCGCGTTGCCGACATAGGGCAGGCAGACATAGGGCCCCTCATTATAGGGATTGCGGCAGATCGCCAGCGACTTCGACAGGAAGTCGTTGTCCGGTCCCTCGACGCCCGCATTCTTGAAGTAGGACGTCAAATCCTCGAGATGGCCGTTTTCGGCGAAAAACGGAATCCACGGGTCGTCCATCAGGATGATGTCGAAAACGCCCGATTTCGTTGCCCCTGCATTGGCGCCCTGTTCGAAGACATTGGCATAAGGCGCCTGCACCGTCTCCACCTTCGTGCCCTTCAACTTCGCGTAGTCGGCAGCCGCGGCCCTAAGGCCGTCACCCTCACTCCCCGAAGGCACGAGGATCGTGATGTCTGCCCAGGCAGACGCACTCATTGCGAGCGCTGATGCCGCGACCGCCAGGGCGAGACACAGTTTACGCACCATAATACACCTCCCAATCCGAGCTTGCGTGCAGGGCACCTCATGGAGGCCCCAGCCGATGCGGCCTGGCGGAGACGCTGATGCAACGTCAATGAGTACCGGCCTCGGAGCGAGACCGGAACGTCATCGGGCTCCACAAGCCGACGTTGCTCCAGCGCTAATTTATCACATCAGGATTTATTTAGAGAGGGCTGCATTAGTAGTTACTTCGGGTAGGCCCTGAGTCCTATCCCGTCACATGGCGGATGGTCTTCGAGAGCCGCGCAAGAAAGGCCGGCCTTGAAGAGGCGACAAGCTTCCATGACAACACGGCCGTTGCCATGCGCAGCGGAAGGAGTCCAACGGATAGGAACCAGGCCGCCAGCATAGCGCGACGGCGCAAGGAGACGTTCATTGCCAAGCTTGCGACGGCACCGGCAGCACCGAGCGCTACCCTGGAATCGTCAGCGACTGGATGGCGCCGGCTATCGACGCACAAGGAGGCCAGCCGTTCCTCCAGATGCGTCGGATCGCGCAGATTGGCGTCGTGCGAGACCTCCAGCCCAACGTTCTTCGCCTGAACCGCCAGCGCTTGCAGGCGGTGAAAGTCGTGCTCGACACGCCAGCGCGCTCGCTGTCCAAGCTTTTCGGAGAAAACCGAATGATTGTTTCCATGGATGCGATAGGCACCGAGACAGGAGTCGATCGACCTCACTTGTCCGTAAAGCGGTGCCAGGGTGACGAGATAACCATCGGCACCCTGGCGGAATTCTGTCTCCGGGATCGGCATGATCGCGTCTAGCGCCGAACGCGCAAAGGCCAAACCGCTGGTCACCGTCGTCTGATAGCGGGCGCGGCGCAACAATTGCGGAGTAACGTCGCCGGATTCGAAAGGCACCTCGGGCGGAGGGAACACGTCGTTGACGTGCTCGCATTCGTCGACCATGTGCAGCCTGAACTGCATCTGAGCCGTATCGTCCTCCCAACGGGCCACTATCTCGGAGACTGCGTTCGGGTAAAGGTAATCGTCGGCGTCGAGGAAGAGCACGATCGCTCCCCGGCTCGCCGCAAATCCCGTGTTGAAGGCTGCGCCATGGCCGCCATTCGCCTCGCGCATATGGGCTTTGATCCTCCCTCCATAGGAGGCGATCACATCAGCCGAATCGTCAATCGACGCGTCATCTACGACGATGACCTCGACGTCACTGTGGCTTTGGTCCAGTGCGCTCTCGATCGCCCGCGGGAGGAAACGCGCATAGTTGTAGTTCGCAATGATGATTGAGACTGGAAGACGGTCTTGGATGGAATGCATCGCATTGAACCTCGCAATTCTGCTTTGGTCGCGGCGAACCTTCTCATCAGGTCCTGGGAGATTTTGCCCGCTCTGAAAACCGCAAATGCGGCGAAAGAGCCTCCAAGGCTGAGCGGGCGGCGAAGATCGTGCTCGATCTATGTACGAGAACGTCTTCAGCCATTATGGCATTTGCATGACCCCGTCCGTCCGGTCCACTTCGGCCCCAGCGTCGGCGGCGACGATTGACTCGATCTCGACGACTGGCCTATCAACTCTTGGCTGTTTCGAGAAAACGCGGGGGAGGAGCAAGATGCCTATCAGCCAACCGATCGCCGGGCGGGCGACCTCCCGCGAAAGGCGGACCTCATGACCCGGCTCTCAAGACAGACGCTCGGCCAGCTACCCAAGGACGTTGGCAGGCCGAACTACGACCCCGCACGGGTGACCGTCGGCATCGTCCATCTCGGTATCGGCGCGTTTCATCGGGCACACCAGGCCGCCTTCACCGATGCGGTGCTCGCAGAGGATCCCTCCTGGGGCATTTGCGGCGTTTCGCTCAGGAGCCCCGAAACCCGGGACGCCCTCACCCCACAGGACGGGCTCTACACGCTCAAGGTCCAGGACGGCGACGGCGAAGAACTGCAGGTGATCGGCGGCGTCGTCGAATTGCTCTGCGCGCCGGAGGACCCGGAAGCCGTCCTTCGCCGCATGGCCGACCCCGCCACCCGCATCGTGTCGCTGACGATCACCGAAAAAGGCTATTGTCACAATCCTGCAACCGGCACGCTCGACGAAAATCACCCCGACATCGTTCACGACCTCGAAAACCTCGGCCGACCCCGCTCGGCAATCGGCTTCATCGTCGAGGCGCTGGCCCGCCGAAAAAGCGCCGGGACAGCACCGTTCACGCTGCTCACCTGCGACAATCTCCCGTCCAACGGCCACGTGCTGAAACGTGTCGTCACGCGCTTCGCGGAGCTTCGCGATCCAGCCCTGGCCGCTCTTGTCCGCAACGTCGCCTCGCCCTCCACCATGGTGGACCGGATCGTCCCGGCAACGACGGACAGCGACCGGAGTGCGATCGCGGCGGCGCTCGGGGTCGAGGATGCGTGGCCCGTGATGACCGAGCCCTTCCGCCAATGGGTGATCGAGGATGACTTCCCGGTCGGCCGGCCCGCCTGGGAGAATGCCGGGGCGCTCTTTGCCGACGACGTCGCCGTCTTCGAGATGATGAAGCTCCGCCTCCTGAACGGCAGCCATTCGACGCTCGCCTATCTCGGCTATCTCGCCGGCGCCGAAACGGTCGCCGACGCCATGGCGCTCCCGGGCATGGAAGCGCTGGTCGAAGGGCTGATGCGTGAAGAGGTGAGCCCGACGCTTCCGCCGCTTCCGGGTTTCGACCTTGCGGCCTACCGTGCCGAGCTCCTCCAGCGTTTTCGCAATCCGGCGCTGCGCCACCGCACATGGCAGATCGCCATGGACGGTTCGCAGAAGCTGCCGCAGCGGCTTCTCGGTACGATCCGCGACCGGCTGAAAGCGGGAGCTGGCTACGACCGCCTGGCGCTCGGCGTTGCCGCCTGGATGCGCTATGCGCGCGGAGTGGACGAGGCGGGCCGGCCGATCGACGTACGGGATCCCCATGCCGCCCGCATCGCCGAGCTTACGCAGGGGATGGGCGCTCCGGAAAGAATCGTCGCGGCCTTTCTGACGATGACGGACGTCTTCGGCACGGATCTTTCAGAAAGTGCTCCGTTCCGGCTCACACTCATCAACGCTCTGACGAGGCTCTTCGAAAAGGGGTCAGCAGCGACTCTTCGCGACTACATGTGACGGGCGAATCTCTCCAAGGAAGACGCGCCGAGACGAACCCGTCATGAGCTTCGCGCGACCGGCAGCACGGTCTTGCGTTCAACTTCGTTCGCCACCGAATAGATCAGAAACTCGGTCGCCCGTCCGATACGTTCGCCGTCCAGCAGTCGGACCATATCGTCGACGCCGAGAACCGGGCTACCGTCGATGGCGAGCACGAAGTCGCCTTCGCGGAGACCGGCTTGATCGGCCGGGCCGCCAGCCTCCACCCGGCGCAGCCTCACCGAGGTTTCCGCGCTGACGCCGGCGCGTAGCGCCGCGCGCCGCGGCAAGGCGATCGTGTCGACGGCGACCCCGATGAAGGCCCGGCGCACGCGGCCAAACCGCAGGATTTCCGAGATCACGAAATTGGCGGTGTTCGCAGCGACGGCGAAGGCAATGCCCTGCGCGCCCTGGATCACAGCCGTGTTGACGCCGACGACCTCACCTGCCGAGGACACGAGGGGACCGCCGGAATTGCCGGGGTTGAGCGCCGCATCGGTCTGGATCACGTCGTCGATCAGGCGTCCGGTTGCCGCCCGGACGGACCGACCGAGCGCCGAGACGACACCGGCCGTCACCGTCCACTCGAAGCCGAGAGGGTTGCCGATGGCAATCGCGATCTGTCCTCGCCTCAGATTCTTCGAATCGCCGAGCGGCGCCGAGGCGCTGAGGCTCGCATCGGCCCTGATCAGCGCCAGGTCCGTGTCCGGGTCGCGCCCGAGAATCCGCCCCTCGCCGACATAGCCGTCCGGCATCTTGAGGCGAATGCCGCGCGCGCCTTCGACGACGTGGTTGTTGGTGACGATCAGCCCGTCCGGCGAAATCGCGAAGCCGGACCCCTGGCCGCCGCGCCCGCCGATCCGTTCGATCCGGCTCACCGCCGGTCCCACATGATCGACGACATCCGTCACCGTCCGCGAATAGGCGTCGAGGAGGTCGGCATCGGATGCTGCGTGAATGTTCTTGTCAATGTAGCCCATGACCTATCCCTCCGAACTTGTGTGCTTGGAAGGTGCAGCAGCGTGCGAAGGTGACGGTCACCGGCGTGCGCAGGCACTTGCATGATGGCCGGCCGGGTAGCTTAAGACCGGACCGGCATCACCGTCTTCCAGGAAGGAGATATGAACGCGCTGCCTGGCGTTCAAGCCACGCTCACGCCCGACTCTGCCTTGCCTCGTCGGCGGTCAGCGCCGTCTCGCGGGTGCCGGAAACGATGATCTCCAGCACCTCGTGTTCATCGGTGTTCCTGATGTAGCGGTCGCCGACATATTCGCCGCGTTTGAGCACCATCACACGATCACCCACGGCGAAGATGTCGACCAGCCGGTGCGAGATGATGATCTGGGCGACCCCCTGGCGCTTGAGTTCGAGCATGGTTTCGAGCAGCCGCTCCGTCGCCATGGCGGAAAGATTGGCGGTCGGCTCATCGAGGATCACGACACGCGGCTCGAAGGAAATGGCGCGGGCGATCGCAACGGATTGCTGGCGCCCGCCCGACAGGCTCTCGACCTTCTGATAGACGGAGTTCACGTCCACCTTCAGGCGCTTCAGCACGCGATCGGCCTCCTGATACATCGCCCGCCGATCGACGAAGGGACCTTTGAGCGGCCAGCGGCCGAGGAAGATGTTCTGGCCGACATCCATGTTCCCGCAGAGCGCGAAATCCTGGTAGATCATCTCGATGCCGGCGTCGCGGCTCTCATGCGGGCTCTTGAACTGCACCGGCGTGCCCGCGACGAGGATCTCGCCGGCATCACGCTGGTAGGCACCCGTCAAGATTTTCATCAGCGTCGATTTGCCAGCCGAATTGTCGCCGACAAGGCCGAGGATCTCGCCTGGATAAAGGATCAGATCGACGTTGCGCAGCGCCTGCACGGCGCCGAAAGCCTTCTCGATGCCTCGCATTTCGGCGATCGGTTCGGATGTCGCCTCAGCCATACGTGCCTGCTCCCGTTGGTGCGCGTTTTGCGATCCGCGCTCTAACCCTGCCGAGTATGTTCGCCTGGCGAACCCAGATGTCGATCAGCACCGCGACGATGAGGATGACGCCGATGAAGACGTTGATCCAGTGCTGCGGCATGCTGAAGCCCTGCACGTTCAACTGCAACAGCGCCCGCACAAGCGTGATGACGGCGGCGCCCGCAAGCGAACCGATCATGCTGCCGTGGCCGCCGAAGATAGAGCCGCCGCCGATGATCACCGAGGCGATCGCATCGAGTTCGCGGAACTGGCCGGCGACCGGGTTGAAGCTGCGGAAATAGGCGATGTTGATGATGCCGGCCATTGTCGCACAGAGCGCCGCCAGCATGAGGGATAGGAAGCGCACGCGGTTGGTGTCGATGCCGGCGTAGGCCGCGGCGCGCAAGTTTCCGCCAGTAGCGCAGACCTTGAGCCCGAAGGGCGTATAGGCGAGCACGATGCCGGCAACGACGGCGACGAGGAACATCCAAAGCGTTTGGACGCTGACGACCTCGGCGATCGCGCGGAGAAGTCCGGGCGACAGCGACATGCCGAAATAGAGGAGAACATCGTTCACCTTGCGGCCGATGAGATTGTACGTCTCGCTCCAGCCGGTCAGTTGCCGGCCGGCAACGAGCCAGGCGGCGAGACCGCGGGCGATGTAGAACATGCCGAGCGTAGCGATGAAGGAGGGCAGCTTGAAACCGATCGTGAGCGTGGCGTTGACAAGCCCGGCGATCATCCCCGCCGTAAGGCCCATCGCGATCGCCGTCATGGGATCGGCGCCCAGCACCTTCAGGAAATAGGCCGCCGTGCTACCGGCAAGCGCAAGCACGGCCCCGACCGACAGATCGATGTCGCCGGCTGCGATCACATAGGTCAGGCCGACCGCGATCAGCGCCAGCTCGGTATAGTTGAGCAGAATGGCGAAGGTGTTCGAGAGCGTCCACCAGTAGTCCGGACGAAGCGCAAGCCCCGTAAGCCAGAGCACGGCGGTCAGAATAATGGCAAGCGCATCGCGACGGGCGAGGAATGTGCCGAGCCCCTTGGCCGAAAACTCCATGTCGGCCGCCATCGCCCCCTTGGTCTGGACAGCTTCTAGCGCCACTCCGCCCGTTTCGAGCGCCGCCGGCGGCGGGCGTCGACGCAGCCAAGCCCAGAAACGGCCGGCCCATTGCCGACGTATGAGGTAAGGTTCGATGAGGACGGCGAGTACGAGAAGGAGGCCGAGGAAAACCAGGACAGCGCCGGCGGGCAGGGTGTATCTGGCGCTGACCTCGATGACCTCACCTTCGATGACGACGCTGCGCGTGATTGGCCAACCTTCGCGCAGCACCTTGTCGATCAGCACGACCAGTGCGGCGCCGAGGCACGAGCCGATGACCTTCCCGCGGCCGCCAACGATTGACGCGCCGCCGATGATGACGGACGCGATGACGGTGAGCTCCCAGCTCACGCCGTAGAGGGGCGTCACGCCCTTATCCTGCGCCGCTGCCATCAGCGCGGCGAGGGTGGCCGAAAGAGACGAGATCAGATAGGCGCGCACGCGCACCCAGTTCGTCGGGATGCCGGCATAAACCGCCGCCTGCTCGTTACCCCCTGTCGCAAAGGTCTCGTAACCCCAGCGGGTCTTGGCGAGCACATAGGCGCCAATGATCGCGACGACGAAAAAGATCGCGATCTGGTTGTTAAAACCGAAGATATTTGTCTCGCCGAAGTGAAAGAAGAGCGGGTAATCCCTGGCCTTGCCGGAATAATAGATCGCCTGGCCGTGCGTCAGCGCCAGCACGAATCCGCGACCGATGAAGAGCATCGTCAGCGTCGCAATGAAAGCCGGCACTTTGAGGAGCGTGACGAGCACGCCGTTGAGGAGGCCGATCGCGGCCCCGAGAAGCAGGCAAAGGACGACGGTCGTGGCGATGCCGAGGTCAAGGAAGCTGGAGGCGAAGAGTCTCGCGAAGACGACCGCGATTAGCCCGTAGGTGGAACCGACCGAAAGATCGAGGTCCTTGTTGGCGATGACGAAGGTCATGCCGACCGCAATGATGCCGACCCTTGAGGTATCGCGCAGCAGCGCGTGAAGAGCCTCGGTCGACCCGAAGAAAGTCGGATTGACGACAGCTCCACCGAGGTAGATCAGCACGAGGAACAGGAGGAGCCCGATCTCCCAGCCGCCGGCCAGTTGCGGCGGCGGGCGTCCGAGCGAAGTCGTCTTGGCCGTGACCATGGTGTCTTCCGCTTGCTGCCCAATACCGGAGCGGTGAGCGCTGCCTTCGCTGTCCCCGCTCCGGAGTTTCGGGTCCGCTCAATTCTCGAAGCGCTTGCCGACCTTTCCGACCGTCTCCTTGGTCACCAGCTGAGCGCGCGTGTCGAGATTGGCGGCCGAGATGCCGCGGTCGATCTGCAGGTAAAGCTGCATCACCGGCCAGAAGCCCTGCAGGAAAGGCTGCTGTCCCAGGGAACCGGTGAGATTGCCGGCGGCAATGCCTTCCTGCTGCGCCGGCCCGAGATCGAAGCCGTAAGCGCAGAACTTGTTCGTCCAGCCCATCTGCTCCACCGCTTTGACGAGCGGCGGCGTGAAGACGTTGTTGGCCGTGAAAGCGCCGACCACGTCGCCGCGCGACTCGAAAAGCGAAACGAGCGCGTTGACCGGATCGTTGGGGTTGGTGTCGATGCCGACATTTTCCGGACCTGCATCGACCTTGAAGGCATCGAGCTTGCCGGCGTCCTTCAGCGTCTTGACTATGGCATTGAAGGCGGCGGTGACGCGATTGTTCACCTCGATGTTGCCCATGGCGGTCGACGAGGGCAGGACGATCGTGCCGCTGGTCTTGCCGCTGTCGAGCACGCATTTGGCAAGCGCCTCGCCACCGATCGCGGCGGCCGAAGCATCCTGGCCGGTGTGGCTGATGCCGTTGCGGTTGAGGAGCGTGCCGTCATAGGAGTTCGTCGTGGCGATCGGAATGCCGGCCGCCTCCGCCGCCTTGACGATGTCGTTGTAGGCGCCGACCTGTGGCGTCGTCATGATGATGCCGTCGATGGTCGGATCTCGGACGATCTGGTTCAGAATTTCGATCTCGCGGGCCGGATCGTCCACCGGCGATTCCGAACCGAGCAGCAGGATCGTGGCGCCGATCATGTTTCCGGCCACCTTCGCCCCGACATAGACCGGATCGAAGAAGCCGTTGCCGGCCGTGTGCGTCACGATTGCAAAGGTCAGGTGACCGTCAGCCGAATGGAAATTCTTGGTTTCCGGAGCTTCCTTGGCCGCCTCGTCGAAGCTATAGCCCCCGACGGCTTTCTCGACGCTGCCCGATTGCGCCAGTGCAGATGAAACGCCGAGTGATAACGCCGCGGCCGAAACCGCGCAGAGCAGAATTCGCCTCATTGCTTTCCTCCCTCGGATCACCGTGACTCCGGCTGGAAAATCCGGAACCTCACGTGATCGCTTCCCATTGGATAGAGTGGGATCGGGGTGGAAACCGCGGACACATCGCCCCCTCCCGCTCTATTATTTAGCGGGCGAAAGGCGTTCGAGCGCTTTTGTCGAGAGGGCGCCGAACGCTTCCTCCCATGCGCTATTCTCTGCGCAGATCCGGCGCAAGTAAATGGCGAAAAGTGTTACAAATGAGGATGGCGCTCCTTCTCCGGCGAAGGACCCCTGCCGCGAACGCTATCCATTTTGCGCAAGCTTTTTTGAACCGCGTTCTTCTGACAGTTGTTCGACAGGTTCGGACGCACAACATCCCGCCCCCGCGGGCGCTTTCGGCTCGTGCTCATTCGAAAGGGAATATGAATGGAAAGACGTAATTTCCTCAGGAGTTTGGCTCTTCTTGCCGCGTGCCCGCTCTGCGTCAAGACGGCATTCGCCGCCGAAGGCGTGCACTGGAGCTACGAAGGCGAAGAGGGTCCCGAGCACTGGGGTTCCTTGGGCGAGGAGAACGGTGCCTGCTCGGCCGGCTCGCAGCAATCCCCCATCGACATCACTGGCGCCATCAAGGCCGATATCCCGGACCTCGCGACGGACTGGAAGAGCGGCGGCACGATCCTCAACAACGGCCACACAATCCAGGTAAAGGCTGCCCCCGGCGGCACGCTCAAGCGCGGCGACAACACCTACGATCTGGTGCAATACCACTTCCACGCCCCGAGCGAACATCTGGTCGAGGGCAAGAGCTTCCCGATGGAGGTGCATTTCGTCCATAAGCACGCCGAAACGGGTGCGCTCGGCGTGCTCGGCGTCTTTCTGGCGCCCGGCGCGGCCAACGCGACCTTCGCGAGCCTTGCGGCGAAATTCCCGCAGAAGGCCGGCGAGGAAGCCGCGCTCGACTCCATCGATGCGAAAGGCCTCCTGCCCTCCTCGCTCAAATATTGGGCCTATGAAGGATCGCTCACCACCCCGCCCTGCAGCGAGATAGTGGACTGGATGGTGGCGATGGAACCGATCGAGGTCGATCCCGCCGACATCAAGAAGTTCACTGCGCTCTATTCGATGAATGCGCGTCCGGCGCTTTCCGCCAATCGGCGTTACGTTTTGAGCTCCAGCTGATCATTGGAGCAACCAGGCACCTCGGCGGCGCATCGCCGCCGGGGTGCTCCCTAGGCGCGCTTGCGAACGGCGCTTCGCCAACTCTTAGTCTCGAAGATCGGGATGGAGTGGTATTGCTGGTGACACCGCTTTCGAGAGGCAGGCCGCATGACAGAACAACTCTTGCCTCTCCTCCCCCATTTCTGTTGAATGAACTTCGAGTTTGACAGTCTTGCTGAAGGAAGTTGTTTTCTGCAAAAGCAACACACAACATTATCACTGTGTCCAGGCACGGTTTCTTGCCAGTCTCTCGAGGGATTTCCAGCGTCGTTCTGAGAATGTGAACCATGACGCCGTCCGCTGCAGAAGTCCAGTGCGAGAAACCGGGCCCATCCCGCGGTTCGATGATTGAAGCAGCGAGGACAACGATGTTCGACCTCAACGGAAAGACCGCGCTGGTGACCGGCGGCGGGCGCGGACTGGGCCTCGAAATGGCCAAGGCCCTGGCACGGGCCGGAGCCTGGACGGTGATCAACGGTCGCAACCGGCAAAGCCTCGAAGACGCACAGAAGCGACTCGCCCGCGAGGGCGTTGCGGTCGGGATCGCGGCGGGCGATATCACGCGGGACGTCGAGAGCATCATTGCCGACGCCACCGAGAAGACGGGCCAGCTCGACATCCTCATCCACGCGGTCGGCGAACGAGACCGCCGCGGCACCGAAGCGATGGGCCCGGATGCATTCGCGGCACTGCTGAATACCGATTTGACCGCCGCCTATGCTATCGCGAGAGCTGCGCTCTCCTATCTGCGGCGCTCGACGGCTGGGCGCCTGATCTTCGTAACGTCGATCGCGGCCTTCGCGGCGCGGGCGGGCGACCCCGCCTATACGGCGGCCAAAGGCGGGCTCTCGGCGCTGACGCGCTCGCTCGCCGTCGAGCTCGGCGCTGACAATCTGACGGTCAACGCGATCGCGCCCGGCTGGTTTGCGACCGAGACCAATGCGGATCTCGCAGCCGACCCGGCGCTTAAGGCCTTCGTCGACATCCGCATTCCGCTGAAGCGCTGGGGCCGGCCTGAGGAGATCGCCCCGGCCGCAGTTTTCCTCGCCTCGCCGGCGGCAAGCTTCGTCAACGGCATCACGCTCACCGTCGACGGCGGGATGACCGTGCAGATGTGAAACCGGTGCCGGCCCCAATCCGGAACCTTGCTCCGACCCTCCGCGCTTTTGAGAGAATGAATAAGCAAGTCGCGCCAGCCGGAGCTGACGCGACTGCGCGTGTTAGTTTGTCGCCAGGGTGACGGGTGTCCCCCTGCGAAGCAGGCCTGGACACCCGCGGATCACTCGGTGCAATAGCTTAGTCGTCGTCGCTACGGTCGTTGGCGCTGCCGCCGTTGTCGTCATGGTCGCCGCCGCCGTTGTCATCGTCGTCGTGGTCGCCGCCGCCATTGTCGTCGTCGTCATCGCCGCCGCCGTTGTCATCATCGTCGTCGCCGCCGCCGTTGTTGTCGTCGTCGTCGCCGCCGCCGTTGTCGTCGTCGTCATCATCATCGCCGCCGCCGGGATTGCCGCCGGGGTTGCCGCCGGGATTACCGCCGGGGTTGCCGCCGAGATTACCGCCGGGATTACCGCCGGGGTTGCCGCCCGTGTCATCGTCGTCGTTGCCGTCGCGGTCGTCGCCCCGTTCGTCGCTTAACACCGACTGGATCAGCGCGGTGGTCAGCGGTGGGCATTGCGCGATTTCTGCCGCCGAGAGGATGTCGGCCCGGTTCAGCGCCACGCAGCAGCGTTCATAGTTACCCTCTGTAAGGGGGCTGCACTGCGCAGCCGTCAGCACCGGCCGCTCGACCTCTTGGGCTTTCGCGGGGGCCGCCGACGCAAGCAAAGCGGCTGACATCAATGTCAGGCTGGAAGTCGTGAGAAGTGCCTCTAGAGTGCGCATTTTTGTTCTCCCTAAATTAGTACACTCTCAAATGCACAATCTCGCGCAATGTTCCCGGCATTAAGTTGCGTGGCGCAAAGAGACGGAGCGAACGCGTCCTCTGAATGCGCAGATTGCTTGGCTTGATGAGGTAACTTGAAGGACCAAAGACCGGATTATCGGCGGTAGCCGGTCACTGGAGCGGGACGAGGAAAGTCTATTCGGTTTTCCGCCCGCATCCCAACAACTCTTTAGAATCAATCACGTTCATGATCTCGGTGACCTGAATTCGTGATCAGGTGCGTGTTGCCGCCGCTTGGCTTGGCCAGTCGCTGCTCTGAGTGACAGTTACCTGCTCGAAGGAAGCGCGACCAAGCTGGCTCTGCCTCGCCACAGCGAAGGAGCGCAATCGCCTTCCATCGACCCCGCAGGCGCTATCCTGCCTTCGCCTCTTCGTTGCCGCGCAGCATGTGGATCAGAGCGGAAAAGTCCTCGCCGCCATGGCCGAGCTTCTCGAACAGGCTGTAGAGCTGCGCCGCCTGCGCGCCCATTGGCGTCGCTGCGCCGCTCGCGCTGGCGGCCTGCTGCGACAGCTTCAGGTCTTTCAGCATCAGGCTCGCGGTGAAGCCGGGCTTGTAGTCGTTATTGGCGGGCGAAGTCGGCACCGGGCCGGGTACCGGGCAATAGCTCGTAAGAGACCAGCACTGGCCCGACGAAGTCGAGGCGACGTCGAAAAGCGCCTGATGCGAAAGACCGAGCCGTTCGGCGAGGACAAAGGCCTCGCATACGGCGGCCATGGAGACGCCGAGGATCATGTTGTTGCAAATTTTCGCGGCTTGCCCCGCACCGGCATCGCCGCAATGGACGATCTTCTTGCCCATGGCTTCGAGAATGTGCTTGCCGCGAGAAAAGGCCCCGTCGCTGCCGCCGACCATGAAGGTGAGCGTGCCCGCCGCCGCTCCCGCAGTGCCGCCGGAAACCGGCGCATCGAGCGAGGGGCAGCCCGCCTTGTCGGCGAATCCATGGACCTTGCGCGCGCTTTCGACATCGATAGTCGAGCTATCGATTAAAAGCGTTCCCGGGTCGACGAAGCCGAGCAGCTCATCCCAGACATAGAGAACATGCGAACTTGCCGGCAGCATGGTGACGACGCATTCGGTCTCGCGCACGACTTGAGCGATCGAGCCGGCTATCGAAACGCCCGTCTTCGCGGCAGCATTGCGCGAGGCTTCCGACAGGTCGAAGCCGGTAACCGCGTGGCCCGCCTTCACCAGATTGGCGGCCATCGGTCCGCCCATATTGCCAAGCCCGATAAAGGCGATCTTCGTCATATGCCTCTCCTCCTCACCTCAAATCATGTCACAAACGCCCGTCAGCCGCATTACGCCTGGCCCTGCCCCCCCGGGCAAAAAGCGGCGCGCCGTCGTTCCTGCCGAACCGCGCGAGCTTCTCTGGCGTCACTTCCGACAGGCCGACCGACCATTTGGGATTGCGGTCCTTGTCGATCACGGCGGCGCGCACGCCCTCGTAGAAATCCGGGTTGGAGAGCATGCCAAGCGTCGCCGCATATTCCCGCTCGAGGCACTCATCGAGCGTCCGGCTCGCGCGCCCGGCTCTCAGCAACGAGAGCGTCAGTTTGAGGCTGATCGCGGAGCGGCTCCTCAAGAGCTCAAGCGTCTCGAGGGCGAAGTCCGAACCATCCTTCTCCAGCGCGCCAAGAATCTCCTCGACCGTGTCGAAGACGAAGCAGCGATCGATGAGCGCAACATGGTCAAGGAGCGGCGAAGCCGGCGCTTCGCTAGAGACGGCACGGATGGTCTCCGAGATATCCTCCGCTGTGGCCGAGGCGGAGAGCGAGCCAAGGGCCGCAATGAGTTCGCCCAACCTATGCGAGGGAACGAAACTGTCGGCGAGCCGAGCATGGATGGCCGCCGCAGCGCCGATATCGCGTCCGGTCAATCCGAGATAGGTACCGAATTCGCCGGGCGCATGCGGCAGGAGCCAGGTGGCGCCGATATCGGTGAAGTAACCGATCCCCGTCTCCGGCATGGCGAGCCGCGTCCTCTCCGTGACGATCCGGTGGCTGCCATGGGAGGAAACGCCGACCCCGCCGCCCATGACGATGCCGTCCATGATCGCAATATAGGGCTTGGCATAGCCGGAAATACGGCTGTTGACGATGAACTCCTCGCGCCAGAATTGCGCTCCCTCCTCGGGACGTTCGCGGCCGCTCTCATATATCATGCGGATATCGCCGCCGGCGCAGAGCCCACGCTCGCCCTCGCCGGTAATGAGCACTGCCGCGATCGTCGGGTCACGCTCGAATTCGGTGAGCGCCGCGGCAATTGCCCGGATCATCGCCAGGTTGAGACTGTTCAGCGCGCGCGGCCGGTTGAGCCGCAGCCTGCCGATCGCGCCTTGCCGCTCGACAATGATCTCGGGAAGCGTGGGCTGCATCTCCATCGATAATCCTTCCTATTTCCGTCCCATGATGGCGCGCGACACGATCAGCCGCATGATCTCGTTGGTGCCTTCGAGTATCTGGTGCACCCTCAGGTCCCTGACAATCTTTTCGATGCCGTAGTCGGCGAGATAGCCATAGCCGCCATGCAATTGCAGCGCGTCGTTGGCGACGGCGAAGCAGCGGTCGGTGACGAACCGTTTGGCCATGGCACAGAGCTTGGTCGCCTCCGGATCTCCCGCGTCGAGCGCGGCGGCCGCCCGCCAGAGGAAGGTGCGGGCGATTTCGAGGTCCGTCGCCATGTCGGCGAGACGGAACTGCAGCGCCTGGAATTCGCCTATAGCACGCCCAAAGGCACGCCGCTCCTGGACATAAGCGAGCGCCTTATCGAACGCGGCCTGCGCGCCGCCGAGCGAGGCTGCGGCGATATTGAGCCGGCCACCATCGAGGCCGGCCATGGCGATCTTGAAGCCTTCGCCCTCCGCTCCCAGGCGGTTCTCCGCCGGCACGCGGACATTGTCGAGCATCACTGCACGGGTCGGCTGGGCGTGCCAGCCCATCTTCTTCTCGTTGGCGCCGAAAGTGAGGCCCGGCACATCCTTCTCGACGACGAAGGCGGAAATGCCCTTTGGCCCCTCCTCGCCGGTGCGGGCCATGACGATGTAGAGACCGGATTCGCCGGCGCCGGAAATGAACTGCTTCTGGCCCGTCAGGAGATAGGCGTCACCCGCCCTCACCGCCTTGGTCTTGAGCGCTGCCGCGTCCGAGCCCGAACCGGGCTCCGTCAGGCAGTAGCTCGCGAGCGTCTCCATCGTTAAGAGCGGCGGAAGAAGCCGCTGGCGCTGCTCCTCCGTGCCATAGCGATCGATCATGCCGGCGCACATATTGTGGATCGAAACAAAGGAAGCGATCGAGGGGCAGCCGGTTGCAAGCGCCTCGATGATCATCGCGGCATCGAGACGGGCCAAGCCCGTGCCGCCGATGTCGTCGCGGACATAGATGCCGGCCATTCCGAGCGCCGCGGCGGCCCGCAAAGTCTCCACCGGAAAATGCTTCTGCTGATCCCAGTCGATCGCGTGGGGCGCGAGCTCATCCCGCGCAAAATCGAACGCCATCGCTCGGATGGCTTGCTGCTCCTCCGACAGGCGAAAATCCATATGCTGTCCTCCCTGACCCGCATATTGATGCTGTGGCGCTGTAGTTACATCAAACATCGCACAGGCACAGACGCAAATTCTCACAGTATCTGTTCAAAAACGAACAGATCGAGAGAACGAGGCGGCTCACCTCTCGCTCAAACGATACGGCAGAGCGCCCCGCATGTCATGATCGACAATCAGCTTACGCTTGAGTGGCGGCACGGCGCGGCTTGCACATTTGGTGCGCTCGCAGATGCGACAGGAGATGCCGATCGGATCGAAGGCGGCGCGGTTGCCGAGGTCCATGTCATCAGCATAGACGAAGGCATCGGCATAGGAGATCTCGCAGCCAAGCGCGAGCGCGTAGCGTGGATGGGCGGCGCGGTAGCCGCCACCACCCTTGGTGATCTGGGTGGCGAGACAGAGGTAGCGCACCCCGTCCGGCGTTTCCGCGAGCTGGCGGATAATCCGGCCCGGCGTTTCGAACGCCTGATGCACGTTCCAGAGCGGGCAAGCGGCGCCGAAACGGGCGAATTGCAGCTTGGCGGCGCTGTGGCGCTTGGTGATGTTGCCCGCCCGGTCGATGCGCGCGAAGAAGATCGGTATGCCCTTCTGCCCCGGCCGCTGCAGCGTCGAAAGCCGGTGGCAGACCTGCTCCAGCGACGCGCCGAAACGGCCGGCAAGCAGCTCGATATCGTGGCGCAATTCGCGCGCGGCTTTCAGGAACGGTTGATAGGGCAGGATCAGCGCGCCGGCGAAATAGTTCTGCAGGCCGATGCGGCAGATCTCGTAGGCCTCTTCCGTGCGGAAACCGGCGCTTCCGGCCACCCGGTCGATCTCCTCGCGGGCGTGAAGCTGAGCGATCTGCAGCGCCAGCTGGAAGTCGCGCGTGGCCGCGGGTGCATAAGGGTTGATGGTCAGGATGCGGGCGCGCGGATCGAAGCGGCGGATCGCCTCGTCGCCGGCCGCTCCGCGCACGACGCGCACGCCATGCCGCTCCTCGAGATAGCTCGCAAGTGCCGCGTGGTTGTCGCCATCGCCCAGGCCCAGCTCGCCTGCAAGCGCTTCGGCCACGGTGTCGATCTCGTGGATATAGTTGTCGACAAAATGGAAGAAGTCGCGCACTTCCTCGTAAGGGGTCGTCTCGACGAAGGACGCGCCGCGGCCGATCGTGTCGTCGATGCTCGCGAGCTGTTCGCTGTTACGCCGATAGGCCTGATGGCAGGCAATCAGCGCATGCGCCAGCCCCGGCGCGTTCTGGGTGACGAGCTTCAGCTCCTGCAGGCTCGGCGAATAGGTCTCGAACAAGGGGTCGCTCAAGGCCTCCGAGAGCGCCGACAGCAACCGGTCGCTTTCACCGGACGAGAGCTCGGCAATGTCGATCTGAAACTTCTCAGCGAGCGCCAGCAGCACTGCCGCGGAGACCGGCCGCTGGTTGTTCTCGATCTGGTTCAGGTAGCTCGTCGAGATGCCAATCCGCTCGGCGAACTGCCCCTGCGTCATCCGCTTCGCTTCCCGGAGGTCTCTGACTTTGCGGCCGATATAGAGCTTGCCGATCGCCATGTTCGCAACTTCGCGATTTGCGTTTCACATTTTTATATGTTCCACATTTGCACATCATCGGCTGTTTTGCCATCCAGCCTTCGGCGCTATTGCGAAGGCCGAGAAGCCTCTGCACAATCAAATAAAACGGGAGGAGACCGATGCGCGCGATACTGGAACAGGTTGAGGCCCGCCGCGCCGAGGCGCGGGCCGGCGGCGGCGAGCGCCGCATCGCCGCACAGCACGGCAAGGGCAAGCTGACGGCCCGCGAGCGCATCGACGTGCTGCTCGACGAAGGCTCCTTCGAAGAATACGACATGTATGTGACGCACCGCTGCGTCGACTTCGGCATGGAGAACCAGAAGATCGCTGGCGACGGCGTCGTCACCGGCTGGGGCACGATCAACGGCCGGCAGGTCTATGTCTTTTCACAGGACTTTACAGTGCTCGGCGGCTCGCTCTCCGAGACGCATGCCCAGAAAATCTGCAAGATCATGGACATGGCGGCGCGAAACGGCGCGCCGGTGATCGGCCTCAACGATTCGGGCGGCGCCCGCATTCAAGAGGGCGTCGCATCGCTTGCCGGTTATGCCGAGGTCTTCCGCCGCAATGCCGAGGTCTCGGGCGTCATTCCGCAGATCTCTGTCATCATGGGACCCTGCGCCGGCGGTGCCGTCTATTCGCCGGCGATGACCGATTTCATCTTCATGGTGCGCGATTCGTCCTACATGTTCGTGACCGGCCCCGATGTCGTGAAGACGGTGACGAACGAGATCGTCACGGCGGAAGAGCTCGGCGGCGCCCGCACGCACACGATGAAATCCTCCGTCGCCGACGACGCCTACGAGAACGACATCGAAGCGCTTGAGTACGTGCGGCTGCTCTTCGATTTCCTGCCCTTGAACAACCGCGAGAAGCCGCCGGTCCGGCCCTTCCACGACGATCCCGCGCGCATCGAAATGCGGCTCGACAGCCTAATCCCGGACAGTGCCGCCAAGCCCTACGACATGAAGGAATTGATCCTCGCTATTGCCGACGAGGGCGACTTCTTCGAGCTGCAGGCGAGCTTCGCCCGCAACATCATCGTCGGCTTCATCCGCATCGAGGGCCAGTCGGTCGGCGTCGTCGCCAACCAGCCGATGGTGCTCGCCGGCTGCCTCGACATCGATTCCTCGCGCAAGGCCGCGCGCTTCGTGCGCTTCTGCGACGCCTTCTCGATCCCGATCCTGACGCTCGTCGACGTTCCGGGTTTCCTTCCGGGCACCGCCCAGGAATATGGCGGCGTCATTAAACATGGCGCCAAGCTGCTCTTCGCCTATAGCCAGGCGACCGTGCCGATGGTGACGCTGATCACGCGAAAAGCCTATGGCGGTGCCTATGACGTCATGGCCTCGAAGCACATCGGTGCCGACGTCAACTATGCCTGGCCGACGGCCGAGATTGCCGTAATGGGCGCCAAGGGCGCGACCGAAATCCTTTACCGCTCCGAACTCGACGACCCCGACAAAATCGCCGCGCGGACAAAGGAATACGAGGAGCGCTTCGCCAACCCCTTCGTCGCCGCCGAGCGCGGCTTCATCGACGAGGTGATCATGCCGCACTCATCACGCCGCCGTATCGCCCGCGCCTTCGCTTCACTGCGCAACAAGCAGGTCGAGACCCGCTGGCGCAAACACGACACGATCCCGCTCTGACGGAGCGCGCCATGAGGCCGGAGCCGGAAACAGTAATGACGCCTGAAGCCGCCCGCCGCGATCATGGGCAGATGCTGCGCTGCATGGCCCTCAACTGCCTCTACGGCGTGCTCGTCGGTGTGGCTACCGCTGGCGCTCTGATCTGGCTCGACATCGGCTCGGTCGGCACACTGATCACACGCTCCACCGATCCCCTGCTGGCTACAGCCATGGTGCTTGTCCCTTTCGCGCTTGTTTTTGGCGGCGCGGCGGCAGCCTCATCGATTGCCTTGCTGCCCTACCGGCGGAAATTCAGGCGCTGACGCGACGGAAAGGATTCAAAGAGAAACGTATGTTCAAGAAAATCCTCATCGCCAATCGTGGCGAAATCGCCTGCCGCGTGATCCGCACCGCCAAGAAGCTTGGAATTCCGACCGTCGCCGTCTATTCCGATGCCGACCGCGACGCCATGCATGTGCGCATGGCGGACGAGGCCGTCCATATCGGCCCCTCGCCCTCCAGCCAGTCCTATATCGTCATCGACAAGATCCTCGACGCGGTGCGCAATACCGGCGCCGATGCCGTCCATCCCGGCTATGGCTTCCTTTCCGAAAACGCCGCCTTCGCCAAGGCGCTCGAGAAGGAGGGCGTCACCTTCATCGGCCCGCCGGTCAAGGCGATCGAGGCAATGGGCGACAAGATCACCTCGAAGAAGCTAGCAGCGAAAGCCGGCGTCTCGACCGTTCCCGGCCATATGGGACTGATCGAGGACGCCGACGAGGCGGTGCGGATTGCCTCCTCAATCGGCTTCCCCGTGATGATCAAGGCGTCGGCCGGCGGCGGTGGCAAGGGCATGAGGATTGCCTGGAACGAGCGCGAGGCGCGCGAGGGCTTTCAGTCGTCGAAGAACGAGGCGAAGAGCTCGTTTGGCGACGACCGCATCTTCATCGAAAAATTCGTCACCGAGCCGCGCCATATCGAGATCCAGGTGCTCGGCGACAAGCATGGCAACACCGTCTACCTCGGCGAGCGCGAATGCTCGATCCAGCGGCGGAACCAGAAGGTCATCGAGGAGGCGCCCTCGCCCTTCCTCGACGAGAAGACGCGCCGCGCCATGGGCGAGCAGGCGGTGGCACTTGCCAAGGCGGTCGGTTACCATTCGGCCGGCACGGTCGAATTCATCGTCGACGCGAAACGCAATTTCTATTTCCTCGAAATGAACACCCGCCTGCAGGTAGAGCACCCGGTGACGGAGCTCGTCACCGGCCTCGATCTCGTCGAGCAGATGATCCGCGTCGCGGCCAGCGAGAAGCTGTCTTTCGGCCAGAAGGACGTGAAGCTCGACGGCTGGGCGATCGAAAGCCGGCTCTACGCCGAAGACCCGTACCGCAATTTCCTGCCGTCGATCGGCCGGCTGACGCGCTACCGGCCGCCGGAGGAAGGGCGTCGACAGGATAGCACCGTCATCCGCAACGACACCGGCGTCTTCGAAGGCGGCGAGATCTCGATGTACTACGATCCGATGATCGCCAAACTCTGCACCTGGGGGCCGGACCGGACGACGGCGGTCGAGGCGATGGCGGATGCGCTCGACGCTCTCGAGGTCGAGGGCATCGGACACAACCTCCCCTTCCTTTCCGCCGTCATGCAGCAGGAGCGTTTCCGCGAGGGGCGGCTGACTACCGCCTATATCGCGGAGGAATTCGCCGACGGCTTCCGCGGCGTGGAACCGGATGAGGCATCGGCGAGAAAGCTCGCCGCAGTGGCGGTGACGATCAATCAGACGCTGCAGGAACGCGCCAGCCAGATTTCCGGCACGATCGGCAACCATCGCCGCATTGTCGGCCACGAATGGGTGGCGCGCCTCGGCGAACGCGCATTCGAGCTGACGGTCGAAGCCTCGGCCGATGGCACCTACATCCGTTTCGCGGGCGGCGGCACCATTTCGGCCGCGACCGATTGGGTGCCGGGCCGCACGCTCGCCACCTTCAACATCGACAATCATCAGATGGCCGTGAAGGTCGATCTCATCGGAGCCGGCATCCGGCTGCGCTGGCGCGGCATCGACGTCTTGGCGCGGGTGAGGAGCCCGCGCGTTGCCGAGCTTGCCCGGCTGATGCCGAAGAAATCGCCGCCGGACACCTCGAAGATGCTGCTCTGCCCGATGCCGGGCGTCGTGACCTCGATCGCAGTGAAGGCGGGCGACACTGTCGAGGCCGGACAGGCGATCGCGGTCGTCGAGGCGATGAAAATGGAGAATATTCTGAGGGCGGAGAGGCGCGCGACGGTGAAACGCGTGGCGATCGATGCCGGCGCAAGTCTGGCGGTGGATGAGTTGATCATGGAGTTCGAGTGATGGCAGCGATCGCCACGCGGGTGCCGATACCCCCCTCTGCCCTGCCGGGCATCTCCCCCACAAGGGGGGAGATCGGCACGACGCGACCTCCCCTCTCTTCTACGACGATGGTGGCTTCGTTGCAAAAGGTCGGGGTGGCGCGAGACGGTGCCTCCTCTATCTCCCCCCTTGTGGGGGAGATGCCCGGCAGGGCAGAGGGGGGTGATCCCGACTCCGACGAAACACGCGCGCGGATGGAGTGGCGTCAATGACCGACAAAACCATCAAAGATTGGGAAGCCCTCGCCGAGAGGGAGTTGAAAGCCTCCCCCCAAAACCTCGTCTGGCACACTCCGGAGGGCATCGATGTCAAGCCGGTCTACACGAGCGGCGATCTCGCGCGCCTCGGTCATCTCAATTCGTTGCCCGGCTTCGAACCTTTCGTGCGAGGCCCACGCGCAACGATGTATGCCGGCCGGCCCTGGACCATACGGCAATATGCCGGCTTCTCGACCGCGGAAGCGTCCAACGCCTTCTACCGCCGAAACCTTGCCGCCGGACAGCAGGGTGTCTCCGTCGCCTTCGACCTCGCCACCCATCGCGGCTATGACAGCGACCATCCGCGCGTCGAGGGCGACGTCGGCAAGGCGGGAGTGGCGATCGATTCGGTCGAGGACATGAAGATCCTCTTCGACGGCATCCCGCTCGAAAAAATCTCCGTCTCGATGACCATGAACGGCGCGGTGATCCCGATCCTCGCCTCTTTCATCGTCGCAGGCGAGGAACAGGGGGTCTCGCGCGAAAAACTCTCCGGGACCATTCAGAACGACATCCTGAAGGAGTTCATGGTCCGCAATACCTATATCTACCCGCCGGAGCCCTCGATGCGGATCGTCGCCGACATCATCGAATATACGGCGAAGGAGATGCCGAAGTTCAATTCGATCTCGATTTCCGGCTATCACATGCAGGAGGCAGGGGCGACGCTGGTACAGGAGCTTGCCTTCACCCTTGCCGACGGGCGCGAATATGTGCGCGCCGCGCTCGCCAAAGGCTTGAACGTCGATGATTTTGCCGGGCGGCTCTCCTTCTTCTTCGCGATCGGCATGAACTTCTTCATGGAGGCGGCGAAGCTGCGGGCCGCGCGGCTCCTCTGGACCCGGATCATGAAGGAGTTCAAACCCGAGAAGGCGTCCTCACTGATGCTCCGGACCCATTGCCAAACCTCGGGTGTCTCGCTTGCCGAGCAGGATCCCTACAACAACATCATCCGCACCGCCTTCGAGGCGATGTCGGCGGTGCTCGGCGGCACGCAGTCGCTCCACACCAATTCCTTCGACGAGGCGATCGCGCTGCCGACGGATTTCTCCGCCCGCATCGCCCGCAACACGCAACTGATCCTGCAGCATGAGACCGCGGTGACGAAGGTCGTCGACCCGCTCGCCGGCTCCTATTACGTCGAAAGCCTGACGAACGAACTTGCCGAAAAGGCCTGGGCGCTGATCGAGGAAGTGGAAGCGCTCGGCGGCATGACCAAGGCGGTCAATGCCGGCCTGCCAAAGCGGTTGATCGAGGAGGCGGCGACGCGCCGCCAGGCGGCGGTAGACCGTGGCGAGGAGGTCATCGTCGGCGTCAACAAGTACCGGCTCGAAGATGAGCACCCGATCGACATTCTCCAGATCGACAATGCCGCAGTCCGAACGGCACAGATCAAGCGCATCGAGGAGACCAAACGTCGCCGCGACTCACAGAAGGCCAAGGAGACACTGAGGGCACTCACAGAAGTGGCGAGAAGCGGCAAGGGGAATCTGCTTGCTGCGGCGATCGAGGCGGCACGGGCGCGTGCGACCGTCGGCGAAATCTCCGGTGCCATGCGTGAGGCCTTCGGCGACTACACCGCCGTCCCGGAAGTCGTCACCGACATTTACGGCAAGGCCTATGAAGGCGACCCGGAGATTGGAGTGCTCTCCGGTCGGCTGCACGACGTGGCTAAGCGGCTCGGCCACAAGCCAAAGGTCATGGTGGCGAAGCTCGGCCAGGACGGCCACGACCGCGGCGCCAAGGTGATCGCCTCGGCTTTCAGCGATATCGGCTTCGACGTCGTCGCCGGGCCTCTGTTTCAGACGCCGGAAGAGGCGGCCGACCTGGCGCTCGCTGAAGAGGTGACCGTCGTCGGCGTCTCTTCGCTCGCCGCCGGCCACAAGACACTGATGCCGCAACTTGCGCAAGCGCTGAAGAAGCGCGGCGGCGAGGACATCATCGTTGTCTGCGGCGGCGTCATCCCGCGGCAGGACTATCAATATCTGACGGATAACGGCGTCTCCGCCATCTTCGGGCCCGGCACCCATGTGCTCGATGCCGCGCGCGCGGTGCTCGACCTGATCGAAGGCAAGCGGCGGAACGTCTGAACCCCCATTGGCGCTTGCCTTCTCTCGCGCAGGGGAGAGAATTGGAGAGAGCCGCACGCCAGGGACGGACCAGAGAAGGCCACGGGTGACTGCGACGGATCCCGCTTGGGGATCAAATCCGGGAGGACGGCAATGCGGAAGCTTCAGTCGCAAGGGGTCCATCACATCACCTTGGTGGGCGCGGACCGCCAGACATCGATCGACTTCTGGGAAGGCATCCTCGGCATGCCCTTCGTCTTCGAGCAGCCGAATCTCGACAGGGCGTCGGAAAGCCATCTCTATTTCGATCCGGGCGACGGCCGCCTCATCACCGTCTTCACCGACGAGAACCGCAAACCCGACCCGAAACGCACGCCGACGGATATCGGCTGCGTGCATCACATCGCCTTCGCCGTCTCGCGCGCCACGTTCCAACAGGCGGTCGAGCGTTTGACCGAGCGGGAGATCAAGCATAGCGGCGTCAAGGATCGCGGCTTCATGGATTCGATCTATTTCGAAGACCCGCTCGGCTTGTTGATCGAGCTCGCCTCCTATCGCTTCGAACCGCCGGCCGGCCACAGTCATGCCGAGGTGCTGATGGAGGCACACAAGATCCGTGTCGCCCGCGGCGACTACGCAATCACCGAAGTGCATCTCGCCGATGCGATCGAAACGCTGATCGAGCGCTCGCGACCGACGCTGTCGGCCGATCGGTCGCCGAAGGACCCATATGGATCGCCATGAGTCCAGTTCGTTCGGTTTCATGGCGATTGCAACGGAACAAGGGAGAGCAGAAATGGCCCCGATAAAACTCAACGTGATCAAGCCGAGCGTCAACAATATGACCGTTCGCGTGTTCTTGCGGGCGGCAAATCTCGATTTCATCGAGCACGATGTCTACGGCCAGACACGCTCGGCCGAATATCTGGCGCGTTGCCCCTCGCATCTGACGCCGATGATCGAAATGAGCGATCTGCCCAGGGGCGCGCTGTGGGAGAGCTGCGCGATCATGCAGTATCTCTGCAACAAGCACGGGCTCGACGACTTCTATCCGAAGGATCCCGAAAAACGCGCGATGATCGACAGCGCCATGTTCTACTTGATCGGGACTTTCTATCCGCACCTGGCGCGCGCCACCTACCCCATCCTTAGGTTCCCGCAATATCCAGGCGAAGTCGGCTACAGCGAGGCCGACCACGACGCCAAGGAGCAGGCGCGCAAGGCGGCCGCAGACGCGCTCGCCGAACCGCTCGAGGTCTTCCACACGTTCTATATGTCCGGAAAACCGTTCATCGGCGGCGACAAGCCGTCGATCGCCGACATCAGACTTGCCGCCACCCTCGAGTTTCTCGAGGCGATCGACTATCCGCTGCCCGCCTGGGCGACCACCTATATCGAGACGATGGAGAGATCCCTAGGCACCGCCTATTCCGAACCCGCCGCCGACGTGCGCGGCTATGTCAACTATGTAAAGGCTCAGAGGCAGGATGAGCTGACGGGCACCGCGTGAGCAAGGCGGGTTACGAAGCTAGCAGAATGAGGCCGGTCGCGCCGAGCGCCAGCGTCCAGAGGCGATCGAAATTGATCCATGTGGAGCGCAACACGGCAAGACCGAGCCAAGCGTAGATGACGAGCGCAATCGCCGAGATCACGGCGAGCATCGCGGCAGTATGGACGGCCACTGCGGCAAGCGATACCGAAAGGGAGCTGGTCATTCCGGCGACAGCGCTCTGATCGGCGAGGCAGAGGCTCAGGACCGCCGGCACGAGCATCAGCCCCGCCCCGTGGCTCGTCGCCATCAGAAAGGACCAGAGCGCGAGTCCCGCCATCCCGGTTCGCATGCCGACAATCACGCGATGGCGGTGTCCGCAAAGCCCGTAGTAGCCGGCAAGCGCCAGAATGAACACGGCAGCCGCGAGTTGCAGGCTACGCAAATCCATGACCGTTCCGAACACAACGACCGCGGCCAAGACAAGCGTAATGGAAGCCGCGTGGCCGGCGGCGATCGGCACGAGGGACAGCCAGACGACCCGCGCGCTTTGCCCGTGAAGCCCGAGCGCCACCGCGAAGAGCCAGCCCATCGCCGGGTTGGCACCATGGAACGCGCCGAGGCCGGCGAGCGAGAGCCAGGGCCAGATGCTGGTCATCCGTTTCCTTGCATCCGCACGGACCCGCTCCCTTAAGGATAGCAATAGGAATCGGACGAGCAGTCGCCGCCTTCGAGCCGCACCTGATGCGGGCGGTGACCCTTCGGCCAATCGACGAAAAAGTTCTCGTCGAAGGCAATTCCGCCATCGTCGCCGACATCGAGCTTCACCATCCAGCCGTCGATGCCCTCGGGATAGAATTGAGGATCGATCGCGCCGTAAAGCGAATTGGTGAAATAGACCCGTTTGCCGTCGCGGCTAATTTCCACCATCTGTGGACCGCCATTGAGCGCGCCGTTCGCTGCCTTCGGATGGCTCGCACGCGAGACGATCCCGCCGATCCGCACGCGACCCGCCTCCCTTGGCGCCAAGGGATCGGAGACGTCGTACTGGATCATGTCGCCGGTCCCCCAGCAGGAAACGTAGAGGAAGCGATCGTCCATCGAGAGATCGATATCAGTCACCAGCGGGGGAACGGCCTTGAAGCCCTTGAGCAACGGCGGCAGGAGGTCCGGGTCGGCGGGCTCCGCCGGGATCTCGACTACCTTCTTGACCGCCCACCTGTCACCTTCGCGATACCAGGTCCAGATCGATGCCGAGAGATCCTTGAGACTGATGACGCAGCCGACGAAACCATAGGCCTTGGTGGGATCATGGGCCGGGCGCAATTCGAAGACGAGCTGATGCTCCTCGCCGAAATCGATCTCCTGTACGTGCTTGCGCTTGGTGAGATCCCAGAAGTGCAGCCTGCGGCCATAATTGGAACCGAGGAGCACTTCCGGGACGAGGCCGTTTTCGAACGTATCCGGCGTACCCCATTCGCTGGTGATCATCGTGTCGTGACCGAGATGCCACCAGAAATCATAGGCGAGCTTCTGCGGGCCGCGGTCCATCTCCCATTGGCCGAGCACGTCGAAGCTGTCGTGGTCCAGCAGGAAGATGCCGCCGGGCGCCTTGCCGTCACGATCAGCAAGGGCGTTGACGTAAATCCCCTCGGGCCCGCAATGAGTCGTGTGCAGCCGCGAATAGTTCGCCTTTTCGGCAACCTCCTCGGGTTCAATGACACGGACGACCTGCGGTTTCCTCGGGTCGGGCTTCGTGTCGATGATGTGCAGCCGCGACGATCTGAGCCCCGGCACCATGAGATAGCGGCGCTCGACATGCGGATGCGGCGCATTCGGACACAAGCATGACGAGCAGGCGTTCCAGCCGAAGTGATGCAGCTCATCGCCGACATTCGGCATGTCCACCTGCCCGACGATTTGCGAATAGGTCGAAGATGCGGGATCGACATCGACGACGGCGATCGCGTCGGGCTTCGTCCGGTCCGGGTCGAAGGCGGCGACATAGGCAAGCGTCTCTTTCGGTGCCTTTGCAGCCATGCGCGGAGATGGATAGAAGGAAGGATCGGGTCGCCACGTCGCCATTTCTATACCCCCTTCGGGAGACAATGCGTGGATCCTGATGCAGGATTTAACAGATGCGGCAAAAAGTCGTCGGAAATGGGGCGTTTTTGCCTTATTCCAAAGGTCGCAAAGCGAGGACCAGGTGACGGGATTCGAGTTCGATGCAGAGCTGTGGCTCTATCCGGGAAAGGGCGGCTGGCACTTTGTCACCCTGCCCCAGGATATCGCCCGGCAGATCAGGGTCACGGCCGAACCGAAAACGCGCGGCTGGGGGAGCGAGCCGGTCATCGCACGCACCGGCAAGACCCAATGGACAACCTCGATCTTCCCGGACAGGGCCTCGGGCTCGTTTCTCCTCCCGGTAAAGGCGGAGGTTCGGCGACTGGAGAAACTTGCAGCCGGTGAAACCATCCGCATTCATCTGATCCTGGGCGGTTAATGCTGGGTGGTGAAATTTGAAGCGCTTTTCGCCTCGTGGCGAAAGTTGGTATCGGAGCCGAAGTACCGGTTTCGACCCAGTGCGGAAGTTCGTCTGATCCGGCCAAACTCTCACTTTCGGCCCGTTGCGGTCGTTGAGGACAGGCCAATCCACCACCTAACGCGACCGACCTTTTGCGGTCTTTCTATCGTCAGGATTCGCGACGACTGAGAGAGACGTTGCTCACGTCAGGGCGACTCTCAAGCCAATACGTTCGCATCGGCCTCTTGCCCTTGATCTCCACAAGGCCCCGCTCCTTCATGACAAACTTTCCATGCAGCAGGCGCTCGGTGGCTTCGGAGAGCTGGATCTCACCCGACCTGCCGTGCTCTTCCATCCGCGCGGCCGTGTTCACGGTGTCGCCCCACAGATCATAGAGAAAGCGCCGCCTTCCGATTACGCCGGCGACCACCGCACCGGAGCTTATGCCGAGCCGCAGCTGCAGGGGGATCCCCCGCGAATGGCTGTAATTAACCGATGCAGCACGCATTTCCAACGCGAGATCCGCGATCGCCTCAGCATGGTCGGAGCGCGGGATCGGGACGCCAGCCGCCACCATGTAGGCGTCACCGACCGTCTTGATCTTTTCCAGGCCGTATTTGTCGACCAGCTCGTCAAAGCGGGAAAGCAGACCGTCGAGCAGCTGTACCAGATGATCGGGCGAAAGCTGCTCGGCCAAGGGGGTGAACCCGACCAGATCGGCGAACAAAACCGAAGCGTCCGGGAAATTTTCGGCGATGGTCGCCTGGTCCTGTTTCAGGCGCGCGGCGATGACTGTGGGCATGACGTTGTTGAGGAGCGCTTCGCTCTTGCGATGCTCGACTGCGAGATCTGCCTCCGCACGTTCGGCGGTCGCGGTAACGTAGAACATGACCACGCCAAGCATAACGAACCCCGCCAGCATGTTGATGACCGCCATGACCTGAAGCTGCAGGGCGTCCACCTCAGCCAGCGGCGGGTAAGCCTCGGTGTAGAGATATCCCCCCACGAACACGCCCATGATGAGCAGCCAGATCGCAACCATGTGCCAGGCTTTGCGCAGTGGTACCTGTAGGGTCACCGCCAGAATGCTGATCAGGTGGTATTGAATGCCGAACGCCCAGCCCAGGAACAGCAGACACAACATCGCATGGCCGAGTATCTCGGCAAGCGCGATAAAATAGCTCAGCCTGAGGTAGAGGCGATTGCGGGTGTAGATGGCGAAGGTCCACACTGATACGCTCAGCACGTTGGCTGCCGCGAGCGGGAGGATGTCCCAGTACAGGAACAGGAAGATGAACCCGAAATGGGTAATCCACGCCAACGGAATCCCGACCGTGAGGGCGGTGTAGGTCCAACGCTGCTTGCTCGTTAGCCCGCCCGGCACGGTCAGCCATTGCTGCAGCAGAGATTTGACCGCTCGCATGAAGGCCCCTCTGGCCAATCGTACAACACGTTCAGGGTGAGGACCAGCCAGGGCGGCTTCCGTGTGCAACGCCCTGCCGAACCAGGACTAGCTGTAACCCGCATTGGAAACGGGAGGTCACGTAGCAAGCTTTAGAAGTTCCGCAACTGGCGCGTGGCCCTCATTCGCGCTGGTCGCAGCGGGCTACTGCTCAACACCCTCTGCAGCCAGTCAAGCGCTCCGCTCCCTCACGCCTCCTCCACCGTGCGCTTAGTGGCATCTCACGCGCTTGCACTGCAGCCTTCCTCCCCTCGAGGTGAGAGTTTCCTTCACTGCACGAATGGCATTGACGACGACGCCTTCGGCCATAGTTTGTTTGCTAAAGCCGTGGGCGGGGTGCGACGCGGGTTTTGGGTCCAACTCCCGTCGGCACCAACGCGATTGTCTCCATCGCCTTCCAGGTGCTCTGGGGAAGGCAAGACGTACTCCCTGTGGAAGAGGCGAGATGACCAAAGTCGCGCTCTGGAGAACCCTCTACACCCCAGGCCATGATGCCGCTCGGCTGTTTCAGGCAGAGTCGGGGTGGCGGCTCGAAGGGACAGCCGTTTATTTAAGGGACCGAGAGCCGTCCTGTGTTCGCTACGCCCTCGAGCTCGGGCCTGACTGGTCCACGCGGAGCGGATCAATCGAAGGTTTCATTGGAGCCAGAGCCGTTAGCAGCCGAATTCAACGCGATGCACAGGGCTGGACTCTTAACGGGGTTAGGCAAAGCCGTGTTGAGGACCTCGTAGACCTCGACTTCGGATTCACGCCGGCGACGAACCACCCGCAGTTGCGCCGCATGGCGCTGCGGAGGGGACAATCTGAGCGTATTACCGTCGCATGGATGGATGCGGATTCCGAGAAGCTGGAGCCGTTACCGCAGGTCTACCGCCGCGTTTCTGAGCATGCCTACGACTATGAATCGCCACAAGGTCCCTACCGTGCGACGCTTCAGATCGCCCCGAGCGGCTTTGTCAGCCTCTATCCGGAGCTTTGGGAGATGGAACTGAATGCTGTTTAGGCCCGCTCCTCACCGGCAACTGTCGACTCCGGAGCAAGTATGATCAAAAAGGGCGGAGACGCCATCGGCCAACACTCGGTGGCTGACGACGACCCGGCGTGCTCACCGGCACCTGTAGACACGCAGGATCTAAAATCAGATGATTAGCTGCACGATATGCGCGAACGGCGTCATTGCCCATTTGCCGCCAGCATCTTTTGCGGTTCTATAGATGATGAAATCACTGCCCACTGTGAACGTTCCATGCATGGTGATCTCGTTACCAGTTGAGAGTACGGCTCGGAGCTCGGTTGCATGACGCTCCTCGATCTGCTGACTGATCAACTCGGAGAGGGTTAGATGAAGCCTTTCAGGTTTTGAGTCGTTCATTGTTCTGCCCGCCCGACGCCCACGGTTTCGGCACTCGCCGATATAGTGGAGCCTTGCCCCACGCGAAAGGAATGGACCGCCCCAGCGACCGACAAAGCCGGCGTTGCGTTCTGAGCTCGCGCCCGCCGCTTCGACCCCTCGAGCGAAATTGGTCACTCCATGTTACAGGCGCCGTTGCGACGCTGATAGGGGCGATTGCACTCCCAGGCGTTACCGGAAGAGTCCAGATGCGCGTTCTCAGGAAGCTTGATTTCTGAACATGTCGCTCCCTTCACTTCAAAGCCGCGATCACATTTCCACTTCTCACCATAGGATGTATCCACGAGGAACCCGTTTTTCGGGACCTTGACGGCGACGCAGGCTTCGTCCTTCTGTTCAAAACCACGATCGCATCTCCATTCGTTCCCGCTTGTCGTCAGATAAGCATGGTCGGGAACAGTCAACTTGACGCATTCGCGTCCGACAACCATGTACCCTCGTTCACATTCCCATCCCTCGTTGTAGGTCGAATCCGTCAGGTACGCATGATCCGGCACCTTGATCGGGTCGCATCCGATATCGCTTTTGCGATATCCGCGCATGCACCGCCAGCGATCACCGAAGAATGGATCAACATACGCGCCCGCCGGCACCTCAACACTGATGCATCGGTTGCCCTTCTCAACGAAACCGTGGTGACATTCCCAACCCTTACCGTAGGGCTCATTCGTCAAGAATGCGTCCGCGGGAGGCGCCACCCCGAGGCAGGATTCGCCCTGTCTCCGAAATCCCAGATCGCAATCCCAGCCTGACCCATAGGGGCTTTCTTTCGCATTGGCAGGCACTGGCGGTTTCGCCTGGCCGAATGCGCTCGGGCTGAACAATAGCGCCGCCCATAGCATGGTCACGGCTAGAGCCAAGAGCAAACGCTGAGGCCGAATTGGCCCGCTTTCGGGACATACGAAGATCATTTGAAGAAGGAGGTGTGAGGAGCGGTATGACATCGCGTCCTCCTCTTGTCGGGGCTAGGGCTCGCGTATGTCCCTCAGGCGGCAGCGCCCTTGCAAGTTGCGGCCGACACGGCACCATGAACTTCATCGTACTACTTAGCAAGAACACTCTGGACCTCTCGGCAAATGGCTCCAAGTTGTACAGGTTTGCACCTCCAGCGTAGACGAGCTTCCCGGCTCGGCTAGTTGCCGCCATCGCACAATTTAATTGAGGCTCCGGGAGCCGTGAATAGGCAGAGAGGATCGTTTTGCTTTGCGATTTCTCGAAGCATGCCTGTTTCGCTTCCACGATGCTGGTGGAGCAAGCCATCTGCTAAGCCGCCTCACAGATGAAACCCCGAGGCTATTGCTATTTGGTGGACAAAAGTGCAGCGTTCAGCCTTCAGTAGCAGATGTCACGGGCGCTACTGCTTAAGGGCTAGCTGCCCTGGCCCCAAGAAGGAGGACGCCCATGTCTTCCACCGTAGACAACATCTCACCTGCCAATCTGGAAATGATTCGGTCAGTCCTAGAGGATGCTGGCTACGACGCTTGTCTCCTTCTCGAGGACCAGCGATTGTTCAACACGGCCTCATTGCTTGTGACTAAGCTGTTCCTAGCGGGTGTGGACTCCCGATCGGGACTAGCGGCAAAACTGGAATTTCAACTGGGGAAAGCCGGCAAGCACAGACAACTCGGCACTTCATCGCTGTCGCGCTACGCAATCCAAGGACTTCCACTTGAGCTACAGTCCCAAGGCCGCGAAAACGCGGGCTAGGGCGCCATCCGTTGCGGAAGCCAACCGCGGCGACCAGCGTCAGGAATCTTCATGTCTAAGTCTCGATCCTCAGCTTCATCCGGTCAGCGGCGAAGCGCGTGCGCGAATATTCAACCGGCCGACCGTCGAGATCGGCATTGACCGATTGCGCCTCCATGACGATTGCGCCGGGCGAAAGCTTGAGGAGGGCGAGTTCCTCCGCATCGGCGTGCCGGGCGACGATCTCCGTCCAGGCGCGAACGTAATCGTCGAGCCCTTGCGCGGCAAAAGCTTTGGTCACGGAACCGAGACGCGCATAATGCTCCGCCATCTTCGGAAAGCGCTCGGACGGAAAATAACTGAAGGATGCCGAAAGCGGCCGGCCGTCGCCGCTGCTGACGGTGCGCAACTCGACGAGCGGGGAGCCTGGCGCAAGGCCGAGCGCCGCGGCGACTTCGCCGCTCGCCGGCACCTGACGGTGCCCCAGCAGCTTGGTTCCGATTTCTTTCACCTGCCGGGCAAGTCCTTGTGAGAAACGAGTACGGCGGGAAATCGGGTAGCTCACCCGCTCCTTCCGCTCGATCATCGTGCCACGCCCCTGCACCGCGCGCACCAACCCTTCCTCGGCGAGGGCAGCGAGCGCGCTGCGCACCGTGTGGCGGTTCACGCCGAATTCGGCCGCCAAAGCCGTCTCCGGCGGCACCATGCCGGTGGCGTCATAGTCTCCATTGCTGATCGCCAGCCGTATGCGATCGGCGATCTGCCGCCAGAGCGCCACGCCGGTCTGTCGCTCGATCGCCCTCCTCGCCGCCATTTTCCCCATCGATGTCACAAGCCTGTCATTTGCCAACGCTAAGGAAAGATATAAGATGTATGCTTGTCTAGATCAATAGACAATTAGAGGTGAATGATGGACGCAACCCCAGAACAAGCGCCCCCGGCGCCCGCCGCCGAACGCAGAGAGGGCATGCGGCTTCTCGCCCGCGCCACCCTCGCCGAGCTTTCTGCCGCCTGGGAGGCGATCGCCGGCAAGCCGGAGGTCGCGCCGGTACGCGGCCCGGAAACCGGACTTGTCATGGTGCGCGCCCGCATCGGCGGTGGCGGCGACCCCTTCAATCTCGGCGAGGCTACGGTGTCGCGCGCTACGGTTCGGCTCTCGACCGGTGAAATCGGCCACGGGCAGTTGCTCGGCACCGACAAGGAGCGCGCGCGCCTTGCGGCGGTCTTAGACGCGCTTTTCCAGAACGATGCCCATCGCCCGGCGGTCGAAGCGCTGCACCGGCGGGTAGCAGCACGCCTCGAGGCGGAAGATCGGCGCAAAGCCGAGGAGACCGCCGCAACGCGCGTGGATTTCTTCACCATGGTCCGGGGAGAGGATTGATGACCGTCCAATCGCAGATCTATGCCGGCGCCTTCGCCGATCCGGTTTTCGAGGCGCAATCCGTCTTCCGCACTCTGATGGACTGCTTTGCCCGTCCGGGCACCATCGGCCGCCTCGCCAGCGCAGCCTCTCCGCCCTCCCCTCTCGGCAGAGCGAGCGGCGCCGTCGCATTGACCCTCTGCGACCATGACACGCCCGTCTGGCTTTCGCCGGCGCTTTCCAAATCCGCCGTGCCGCAATGGATCGCCTTCCATACCGGCGCCGGCATGGCGGAAGCAAAGGACGAGGCCCGCTTCGGCTTCGTCGAGACGGGCGGTACTGTGCCGGGTTTCGACCAGTTCGCCCTCGGCACGCAGGAATATCCGGACCGTTCGACCACGCTGGTGATCGAAGTCGAAGCGCTCAAGGGCGGTCAGCCGCTTGTCGCCCGAGGACCGGGGATTAAGAACGAGATCGTCGTCGCTCCCAAGGGCTTGCCCGATGTGTTTCTCGACTTCTGGACGGCCAACCGGGCGATCTTCCCGCGCGGCGTCGATCTCATACTGACGGCGCGGGATGCGGTGCTCTGCCTGCCGCGCACGACAAGACTGGCGATCGAGGAGTGAGCGCATGTATGTAGCCGTAAAGGGCGGGGAAACCGCCATCGCCAATGCCCACCGCCTGCTTGCCGATCGCCGCCGCGGCGAGCGGTCGCTTCCGTCGATCACCATCGAGCAGGTCGTCGAGCAACTCGGCCTCGCCGTCGATCGGGTGATGGCCGAGGCCTCTCTCTACGACCGCGCGCTTGCGGCCCTTGCCGTGCGCCAGGCGCGCGGCGACATGATCGAGGCGATCTTCATCCTGCGCGCGTACCGCACCACGCTGCCGCGCTTCGGCTATGCCGAGCCGATCGACACGGCGAACATGAAGGTCGAGCGGCGCGTTTCGGCGACCTACAAGGATCTGCCAGGCGGCCAACTGCTCGGCCCCACTTTCGACTATACGCACCGGCTGCTCGACCCGTCGCTCCTCGGCGACGAGCCGGTCGAGGAGGTGGCTTTGAAGGAGCCCGGCGAACCCGTCATGCGCGTTTCCGACATCCTGGACGGCGAGGGCCTGATCGAGGGCGACGGCGAGATGCCGGAGGGCCATGTGGCGGGCGACCTCACGCGCGAGCCGATGGAGTTCCCCATGGCGCGCGACCTCCGCCTGCAGGCGCTTGCCCGCGGCGACGAAGGTTTCCTGCTGGCGCTCGCCTATTCCACCCAGCGCGGCTATGGCCGCACCCATCCCTTCGTCGGCGAAATCCGGATCGGCGAGGTCGAGGTCGAACTGGAGTTGCCGGAGCTCGGCTTTGCCGTTTCGCTTGGGGTCATCCGCGTGACCGAGTGCCAGATGGTCAACCAGTTCAAGGGGTCCGCAAAACAGCCGCCGCAGTTCACTCGCGGCTACGGCCTCGTCTTCGGCCAGAGCGAGCGCAAGGCCATGTCCATGTCACTCGTCGATCGGGCACTCCGCACCGACGAGTTTGGCGAGGATATCGTCGCCCCCGCCCAGGACCAGGAATTCGTCATTTCACACGCCGACAACGTTCAGGCGACCGGCTTCGTCGAGCATCTGAAACTGCCGCATTATGTCGACTTCCAGGCCGAGCTCGATCTGGTTCGTCGCATGCTCCGCGAGTATGAGACCGCGCACCGCGGCGAGGACGGCATGAAGGAGGCCGCCGAATGAACGACCTTGCCACCTACAACTTCGCCTATCTCGACGAGCAGACGAAGCGGATGATCCGTCGCGCGATCCTGAAGGCGATCGCCATCCCCGGCTATCAGGTGCCCTTTGCGTCGCGCGAAATGCCGATGCCCTATGGCTGGGGCACTGGCGGCGTGCAGGTGACTGCCTCGATCCTCGGCCCGGACGACGTGCTCAAGGTCATCGACCAGGGCGCCGACGACACGACCAATGCGGTCTCGATCCGCGCCTTCTTCCAGAAGGTCGCCAATGTCGCCGTCACTACGAAGACGAAGGAAGCGACGATCATCCAGACGCGCCACCGCATTCCCGAGGAGCCGCTCAGGGAGGGCCAGACGCTCGTCTATCAGGTGCCGATCCCGGAACCCTTGCGCTTCCTTGAGCCGCGCGAGACCGAGACGCGCAAGATGCATGCGCTCGAGGAATACGGTCTCATGCACGTGAAGCTATACGAGGACATCGCCCGCAACGGCCATATCGCCACGACCTATGCCTATCCGGTAAAGGTTGAAGGCCGCTATGTCATGGACCCGTCGCCGACCCCGAAATTCGACAATCCTAAGATGCATATGTCGGAGGCACTGCAGCTCTTCGGCGCTGGCCGTGAGAAACGCATCTACGCCGTGCCGCCCTACACGCAAGCGGTCAGCCTCGATTTCGAGGATCACCCATTCGAGATCCAGAAATTCGACAAGCCCTGCGCGCTCTGCGGCGCCGAGAACGTCTATCTCGACGAGGTGGTGCTCGACGACAAGGGCGGACGCATGTTCGTCTGCTCCGACACCGACCATTGCGAAGACCGGCGGGCGCATGGCCATGCCGGCGCCTTGCTCGCCCGCCCCACACAGGAAAGTCAGGAGGCCGCCGAATGAGCGCCATCCCGCTTCTGAAAGTCAATGACGTCTCAAAGTTCTACGGAAGCCGCATCGGCTGCCGCAATGTCTCCTTCGAACTCTATCCGGGCGAAGTGCTTGCCGTCGTCGGCGAATCCGGCTCCGGCAAGACCACGCTGCTCTCCTGCCTCTCGACGCGGCTGATGCCCACCTCCGGCATCGTCGAATACCACATGCGCGACGGGCAGTATCGAGATCTCGCGCGCATGAGCGAGGCCGAGCGCCGCTTCCTGATGCGGACCGACTGGGGCTTCGTCCACCAGAACCCGGCCGACGGGCTCCGGATGACGGTTTCGGCCGGGGCCAATGTCGGCGAGCGGCTGATGGCGGTGGGCGATCGGCACTACGGCGATATCCGCGCGAGCGCAAGCGACTGGCTGAGACGCGTCGAAATCGAAGTGGACCGGATCGACGACCAGCCGCGCGCCTTCTCCGGTGGCATGCGACAGCGCCTGCAGATCGCCCGCAACCTCGTGACCTCACCCCGCCTCGTTTTCATGGACGAGCCGACCGGCGGCCTCGACGTCTCGGTGCAGGCGCGCCTGCTCGATCTCCTGCGCGGGCTCGTCCATGACCTTGGCCTTGGGGCGATCATCGTCACCCACGACCTCGCCGTGGCGCGCCTCCTGTCTCATCGCATGATGGTAATGAAGGACGGCGCGGTCGTCGAGCAGGGGCTTACCGATCGGGTGCTCGACGACCCGCGCGAGCCTTATACGCAGCTTCTCGTTTCCTCCATTCTGCAGGTGTGACCCATGATCCCGAAAAGTGGAATTCGGTTTTCGGACAAGATCATGCGCAAACGAAAGTAAGACCCATGGCTACACCCCTTGTCGTTTCAGAAGTCGCCAAGAGCTTCACCATGCACCTTCGCGACGGCGTGCGCCTGCCGGTCGTCGCCAACGTCTCGTTCTCGGTGAAGGCCGGCGAATGCGTCGTGCTCGGCGGTCCCTCCGGCGTCGGCAAGAGCTCGATCCTCAAGATGCTCTACGGCAATTACGGCGTCGACGAGGGCCAGATCCTGATGGAGCATGACGGCCGGCTCGTGAATCTCGCCGATGCCGAGCCGCGCACCGTGCTTGAAGTGCGCCGCACCACCCTCGGCTATGTCAGCCAATTCCTGCGCGTCGTGCCGCGCGTCTCCGCCCTCGACATCGTCGCCGAACCCTTGCAGGCCCGCGGCGTGACGGCCGCAGAAGCGCGCGACCGCGCGGCGGAACTGCTCGCGAAACTTAACCTGCCGAAGGAGCTCTGGGCCTTGCCGCCGGCGACCTTCTCCGGCGGCGAGCAGCAGCGCGTCAATATCGCCCGCGGCTTCATCACCGACCACAAGATCCTGCTTCTCGACGAGCCGACCGCCTCGCTCGACGCCAAGAACCGCACCGTGGTGGTCGAGATGATCGCGGAGAAGAAGGAGACCGGCACGGCGCTGATCGGCATCTTCCACGACGAGGAGGTGCGCGAGGCGGTCGCCGACCGCATCATTGACGTCTCCGAGTTCTCGCCGAGGAAGCATGCCGCATGAGCCAGAAGCTCGGTCTGGAACCCTTCATCCATCCAACAGCGAGCGTCGTGAAGTCGACACTTGGCCGCTACACAGAAGTCCAGGAGCGCTCGCGCCTCGACGAGGTTGAGTTCGGCGACTATTCCTACATCATGCAGGACGGCTCGATCTGGTGCGCGACAATCGGCAAATTCGTCAACATCGCCGCGGCCGTGCGCATCAACGCCACCAACCACCCGACCTGGCGGGCGACGCTCCATCACTTCACCTATCGCGCACCCATGTACTGGGAAGATGCGGAGCCCGACCACGATCTCTTCGCCTGGCGCCGGCAAAACCGCGTGACGATCGGCCATGACGTCTGGATCGGCCACGGCGCGACGATCCTGCCGGGCGTGAAGGTCGGCAACGGTGCAGTGATCGGCGCCGGCGCCGTCGTCTCGAAGGACGTGGGGCCCTATACCATCGTCGGCGGCGTGCCCGCCAGGCTCATCCGCGAGCGCTTCACGGCGGCGATCGGCGAAGCCATGGATCGGCTCGCCTGGTGGGACTGGGAGCATGCCAAGCTGCGCCGCGCACTCGACGATTTCCGGGAGCTGACGGCGGAGGAGTTTCTGGTGCGGTACGGCTAGCTTCCGGTTCAGGAAGGCCCCTCATCCGGCCTGCCGACCACCTTCCCCCCCGCAGGCGGGGCGAAGGGGGACCCGCGGCGCCGCCTTAGTCCCCTCTCCCCGCGGGGAGAGGGCTAGTCCTCGGATTAAACCCAAGGGGAGGGGCGAAGGCGCGCAAAGGAATGTCCAAGTCGGCGCAACATGGCCCTTTCCAGCGCTCAGGTTGGGAGCGACCAAGAGCCGAGCGCCCATTAAACGTCGGCGGTCTCCTTCAAAAACTCACCCGCAACCCTCGCCGTCAGCGCCAGCGAGATCGCCCCCGCGTCCGGATGGCCGATGCTCTTTTCCGCAAGCGGCCGCGCGCGACCGAGTTTCGGCGTCAGACTGGACGTTGCGTTGGCCGCCTGCTGCGCCGCCTTGGCCGCCGCATTCCATGCTTCGGCAAACGACTTGCCTGCGGCGGTTTCCCGCTCCAACGTCTCGACGAAAGGCACAAGCGCGTCGACCATCGTCTTATCGCCCACTCGGGCGCGGCCGAGGCGAGTGACGCCTTCGAGCGCCAGGCGCGCACCTTTGACGATCACCGCATCGCTCACCTTTTGCTCGTCGCTGAAGGCGTTGCTCCAGGAGCGGAGCGCCAGGCCCCAGATCGCGCCCGAGGTGCCGCCGGCGCGGTCCGCCCAGGCATCGCCCGCGGCAGCGAGTACGCTCGCCGCGCCCGCACCCGCGAACACCGCGGCCTTTGCCGCCTCGAGCGCGGCAGCCGAGCCGCGGCGCATGCCCTGCCCATGATCGCCATCGCCGGCAATGGCGTCGATGCGGCCGAGTTCCTCCTCCGCCTCCTTCAGCGCATCGGCGATCTTCGCGATGAGCTGGGCGATGCATTTGCCGCTCTCCTTCGAAGCTTCCGAGGCCGGTCCGAAGGATTGCGGACCTTCGGCATCGACGATTTCGTCTGTCGCGGGTTCGGCAGGGATGATCGTGCCCTTGCGCATAACCGGCGCATCCGAAGGCGCCCGCCAGAGCTCCTCCAGCTGTTCATCGAGCCAGAGAAGTGTGAGCGAGCACCCCTGCATGTCGAGGCTGGTGACGAATTCGCCGCATTCCGGATCGACAATTTCGAGCCCCGCCCCCGCCAATTCCTTGGCCACCGCCGTCCAGAGCACGAACAGTTCTTCGTACTTGGTGGAGCCCAGACCGTTCAGCACGGCTGCAACCTTCTTCGTACCCGCCGGGCGCTCGGCCAGGAGCTTGCCGGTGAGAAGCTTCGCAAGGTCGTTCGCAGTCGCGATTCTTTCCTCGCTGACGCCGGGTTCGCCATGGATGCCGAGGCCGAGCGCCATCTGGCCCTTCGGCACGGTGAAGAGCGGACCGGCCGCCCCCGGTAAAGTGCAGCCGCCGAAGGCGACGCCGAACGATACGGTGCGGCCGTTGGCAAGGCGGGCGAGCCGCTCCACCTCGTCGAGCGACTTGCCCGCCTCGGCGGCGGCGCCGGCGATCTTGAAGACGACGAGATCACCGGCGATGCCGCGGCGCTTGGCCGGCGTCTCGGCTGGGGCGCTCGCCACGTCGTCGGTGACTGGCAGCACACGCACATCTATGCCTTCGGCACGAAGCCGCTCGGCCGCGAGCCCGAAATTGAGGACGTCGCCGGCATAATTGCCGAAGCCGAGCAGCACGCCGCCCCCCTGCTCCGCATGGCGGCAGACACGGGCGACTGCGGCCGTCGAGGGAGAGGCGAAGACGTCTCCGGCAACGGCTGCATCTGCGAGCCCCGGCCCGACATAGCCGGCGAAGGCAGGATAATGCCCGGAACCGCCGCCGATGACGACAGCGACCTTGCCCTTCGGCACCTTGGTCGAGCGCACCACACCGCCCTTCACGAGGCGGACGTTGCGGGAATAGATCGCTGCGAAGCCGGCGAGCGCGGTGGTGGCGAAGTCTTCCGGAGCGTCAAAGATCGTGGTCATCGCTTCAATGTCCCTCTTCAATGTCCTTCTTGGCGAGGCAGGATGCGCCTCAGATAATCGCGGTTGGCAGCGCTGACGGAAAGACCGTCGCCGCCGTAATGCTCGCAGAGGAACGGGCTTTCGAAGCCGTGTGCTAGAGCCATGCGGATCGCCGCCCGATAGTTGATGACGCCGAATTCGAGCGGGGCCGGATGGGTGACGATCACTCCCGATGCCGCATCCTCCGTGCGGTTGTAGTTCTTGACGTGCCAGTATTTGGCAAAAGGCGCAACCTTCGCCATCATTTCCTGCCAATGTTCGACCGGCCGATGCAGCCGGATGAGGTTGCCGAGATCGGCATTGACGCCGACATTGGCGAGACCCACCTCCTCGACGAAACGGACCGAACCCTCCGCCGTGCCGAGATAAGTGTCCTCGTACATTTCGAGGGCGACCTCGATGCCGAGCTCTTCCCCATGGCGGCCGAGCTCGCGAACGCGCGAGACCGCCGTCTGCCAGGTTCCCTCATCGTCCGGGTTCTTCAGCCCCTCGACGGTCCAGAACCACAGTACTTGTCTCTGCGCCTCCGTCAGCGGTCCGAAGAAGCCGAAGGATACCGAAGTTGCGCCCACGGCCGCGGCAGTCTCGATCAGGCGGTGACCATAGGCGAGATATTCCTCGCCGTGTTCCGGATCGATGAGACTGCGCCGGGAGGTGGAGATCGCCGGGATCGTCAGGCCGAGCGAGCGGGTCAGGCCTACGAATTCCTCCAGACGAGCCCGCGACAGATCGGCAAGCCGTATCCAGCTATCGGTCGGGTCGAGCTCAGTAAAGCCTACGTCCACGACGTCGGCGAGCGTCGCCGCCCACTCCTCCACGGACTGATCCTGCACCGACCGGCCGTCCGGCAAAACATTCGAGTACTGGATCATGGCGGCGGCGATCGGCCAATTATCACGGTTCCATTTGCGTGGCGCCATGGCGGACTCCTCGGGATTGGAGAAATTGGTTCAGGGGTATCTGCGGCGACCTAATTAGACCGCCGCATTGCCGTCGCCGTGCGGAGCGGCGGCGTCATGCTTGCGCCCGCGCAAGCTGCCGACAATCCAGAAGACGAGCGGGGAGAGAAGGAGCGCCAGACCCAGCGCCATCAGGGTGGAGACCAGGCCGTTCGACCAGAAGATATCGAGGCTGCCGCCGGACATCAGCATCGACTGGCGGAAGGCGTCCTCCGCCTTGTCGCCGAGCACCATTGCGAGAACCAGCGGCGCCAACGGATAGTCGAGCTTCTTGAAGACATAGCCGATGAGACCGAAGCCGATCACCAGGAAGATGTCCGAGACGGAGTTGGCCACCTGATAGGCGCCCGAGAACATCACCGCGACGATGATCGGCCCAATGATCGAAAAGGGCACGCGCAGGATCGAGGCATAGAGCGGCACTGTCGCGATCACCAGGAAGACGGCGACGACATTGCCGAGATACATGGAGGCGATGAGGCCCCAGACGAAATCCGGCCGATCGGTGAAGAGCATCGGGCCGGGGGTCAAGCCCCATATCATCAAGCCGCCCATCATCACCGCGGCGGTCGCCGAACCCGGCACACCGAGGGCGAGCATGGGCAAGAGCGCCGAGGTGCCGGCGGAATGGTCGGCCGTTTCCGGCGCGACGACGCCGCGCGGATCGCCCTTGCCGAATTTCGATTTGTCACGAGCCGAGCGGCGAGCAACGCCATAGCTCATGAACGAAGCGGCGGTCGGGCCGGCGGGCGTGATACCCATCCAGATGCCGATGATCGTCGAACGGGCGATCGTCAGCCAGTAACGCGGGATCTCGATCAGCGTGCGGGCGATCTCTGCAAGCTTGACGCGCGCCTTGATGCCCTCGAAGCGCAGGCCTTCTTCGGTCGTGAGCAGGAGCTCGCCGATGCCGAAGAGGCCCATGACCGCAATCAGGAAGCTCACGCCTTTGATCAGTTCGGGAATGTCGAAGGTCAGCCGGAGGTTACCGGAGATCGTATCCATGCCGATCGAAGCGAGCGCAAAGCCCAGCATCATCGAAACGAGCGTCTTGAAGGGCGACTGCGCGCCCATGGAGATGAAGCTCGCGAAGGCGAGGAAATAGACGGCGAAATATTCGGGCGAGGAGAATTTGAGGGCGAAATTCGCGACCCACCCCGAAAGCAGCGTGATCATGAGGACGCCGGCAAGCGCCCCGAGGCCAGCGGAAACGAAGGCGAGCGTCAGCGCCCGGCTCGCCTGACCGGCCTTGGCCATCGGATAACCGTCGAAGGTGGTTGCGACAGACGAGGGTTCGCCGGGAATGTTGAAAAGGATCGACGTCGTCGAGCCGCCGAAGAGCGCACCCCAGTACATGCAGGACAAGAGGATGATCGCCGAGATCGGATCCATCGAGAAGGTGAGCGGAAGAAGCAGCGACACGCCATTCGGCGCGCCGAGCCCCGGCAGGACGCCGACGAGGATGCCGAGCGTCACGCCGACCATCATCAAGAGGAAATGGTTCCAGCTGAGGATGTGGCCGAAGCCATCGATCAGGAGATCGATATTTTCCATGTCATTCCTCCCGCAAGCGGCGCATCCGCCCGCGTCAGTAGATCCTGAACCAGGCTTCGACCGGTCCCTTCAGCAGCGGAACCTGGAAGCCGATCTCGAAAACGATGAAGAAGAAGAGCGAGACGCCCAAGCCCGCGGGTAGCGCGATCCACCATTTGTAGCGCCCCTGGAGGAGCATGGTCGCGGCGATATAGAGCGCCGTTCCGACATAGAGCCCGAGCCAGGCAGAGACGGCAGCGAAGGCTACGAGCGGCAACAGGAAGGAGGCGACCACCTTGGCGCGCGCACTATCCAGGAACACCTCCCCCGTGCCACGGTGTTTGACGAACGCTTGCCCGATATTGACGAGGCTGCCGAAGACTATGAGAAGGCCGATATAGAAGGGGAAATAGCCCGCATCCGGCCCCATGTTCGTCCAGCCGGCGCCGATGTCGAGGGAGCCGTAACAGACGGCGACGCCGAAGGCGCCGGTCAGCGCGGCAACGCCAAGCTCGACTACAAAGCGGGAGACCCCATTCGCACTGTTCTCACTCATGATCGTGACCTTTCGGGAGCGGAAGATCGGCACTTGAAGCAGAGGAAGGAGACGTGGGGCGCGTTCCGTTCGCATCCCTCGCTCGCGCTTCAAGCGCCCGCTTGTCGCCGGCTCAGTTGGCGAGCCAGCCTTCGCGCTTCAGCACTTCGCTGACCGCAGCGCCGTCCATCTCGATCGCCGCCTTGAAATCATCGCCGCTGAGATAGGCAGGAGACTGCGAGGTATCCGCCAGATACTTCGCCCATTCCGGCGTCTCGGAGACCTTGCGCAGGACGTCTGCATAGAACTGGACGACATCCGGTTCGACGCCGGCCGGCAGCCAGACGGTGCGCGGCATGGAATAGTTGTCGATCGGGATGCCCGCTTCCTTGCAGGTCGGGATGTCGCTCCAGCCCTTGTCGCCGACGACCTTCGCCTCGCTCGTAAGCTTCACGCTCTTGAAGACGCACAGCGGCTTGACCATGCCGGCCTGCCATTGACCGGCATTCTCGCTCGGATTGTTGACGTTGGCGTCGATATGCTCGCCGGCGAGCTGAACGGCCGCCTCGCCGCCGCTCTTGAACGGGATGTAATTGATCTTGGCGCCGGTGGCGTCGTTGACCATCGAGGTCAGGATCTGGTCGACGTCCTTCGATTGACTGCCGCCGATCTTCAAGGCTCCCTTCTTCGCCTTGGCGACGAAGTCGGCAGCGGTCGCGTAGTCCGCCTTGCCGTTGACCCAGAGCACGAATTCGTCGGAAGCAAGCGCTGCGACCGGCGTCAGGTCCTCGGCCTTATAGGGGACCTTGGCGCGAACCGGCAGCAGATAGGCATTGTTGGTGCCGAAGGCGAGCTTGTAGGCGTCGCCCTTGTAGCCCGCCGTGTAGACGAAGCCTTCGGCGCCGCCGGCACTGCCCTTGTTGGTGACCACGACCGGCGTCTTCATCAGCTCATACTTGGCGATGATCGCCTGGATGGTGCGCGCGAAAATGTCCGTGCCGCCGCCCGGACCGGCGGTGACGACGAATTCGACCGGACGGTTCGGCTCGAAGGCTGCGGCCGGTGCGGCAAGGCCGAAAGCGGCCACCATGATGCAGGCGATTGAGACGGATTTCTTCATATCTGGTCCTCCCGTTGAGCTGGATCCGGCGCAAGACCTCCCCCGACGCCGGTATTCTTGGAAAGCGTGCGAATTCAGGCAGCGGCTGAAAGCGCTCTCTTTTTCTTGGCCATGCGGGCCGCAAGCAGGATCGCCTCGCGGCTCGCGCCGACATCGGCAATGCCCTTGCCGGCGATGTCGTAAGCCGTGCCGTGGGCGGGCGTGCAGAGCGGGAACGGCAGGCCGCCCATCATCGTCACCCCCTTGTCGAAGCCCATGAGCTTCATCGCGATCTGGCCCTGGTCGTGATACATGGTGAGCACCGCGTTGAAGCCTTCCCTCAGCGCCCGCACGAACACCGTGTCGGCCGGGAACGGCCCTTCGACGTTGAAGCCGAGTGCCTTGGCCTGTTCGACGGCCGGCTCGATGATGTCGATCTCCTCCGTGCCGAAGCTGCCGCCGTCGCCAGCATGCGGATTGAGCCCCGCAACCGCGATCCTGGCGTCCTCATGGCCGGCTTCCTTGAGGCAGGCTCGCGTTAGTTCGAGCTCGGCGAGGAGCGATTCAACGGAGAGGCTCGAAGCCACATCCTTCAACGGGATGTGCGAGGTCACGCGCGCGTTCCACACCTTCTCGAGCACATTGAACTCGCGAACCTTGCCGGTGAAGGAAAGAACATCGGCAACGAAGCGGATTTCGTCATCGTAGCCGGGATAGGCAAAGCGCATCGCCTTCTTGTTGAAAGGCGTAAAGCAGACCGCGTCCGCTTTGCCGGCGCGGGCGAGTTCGAGCGCCGTGCGGAAATTCCGTGTGGCAAAGGCGCCGCCGGAAAGCGTCGCCTCGCCGCGCACCACGTCGGCAGGGTCGAGATGGACAAGATCGACGAAGACATGCCGCGACGTGCCGGCTTTATCGAGCGTTTCAAGCGATGAGGGCTCCAGATCGAGCGCAACGCCCGCGACCTTCGCGCCGTCGTCGAGAATGCGGCGGTCACCGATGGCGACAATGTGCGCGGCCTCACGAATATCGGAAAGCGCGAGCAGCCGCGCCGTCAGTTCCGGGCTGATCCCGGCAGGATCCCCCATGGCGAGCGCGATGACAGGACGCCGCTCCTTCGTTCCGGCCGCACCGTTGATCGTCATTGAGATGTCCTCCGCTTCATGCCTCGTCCGCTGTCATATGTTATTCAGCATTCTGCATCAAGTCTTTTGTATTCTGTATGCAGCATTTTTTGTTGACGACAGCAGGGCCTGTCTCCATGCTTGAATGAGGCAGCGCTGATTCAATCGCGCGATTTAAGGGACGTGGCACCGACTAGCGACCAGAGGCGCGGACGAGAAAAATGAACGAAATCACTTCATTGGAGCGGCGAGAGGGCGGCCCGGGACCGATCCGGCGGACGGCATTGCACGACACGCTGGTGAGCCATCTGCGCGACATGATCATCGAAGGCGACCTGCCGCCAGGTACGCGCCTGCATGAAGGTCAGCTCGGCGAGCAGCTCGGCGTGTCGCGCACGCCGCTGCGCGAGGCAATCAAATATCTGGCAAGCGAAGGTCTGGTGGAACTCGTGCCAAGCCGCGGCGCCGTCGTAAAGCGCTTCAGCGCCAAGGACGTCAGGGACATGCTGACCGTGCTGCAGTCACTCGAAGAGCTCGCCGGCCGGCTCGCCTGCGAAGCTGCGAGCGACGCCGGAATTGCGGAAGTGCGGGCGCTGCACGACGAGATGGTGCGCCGCTACAAGGCGGGCGACCGGCTGCAATATTACAAGCTCAACCAGCAGATCCACACGGCGATCGCCCAGCTTTCCGGCAATGCCGCACTCGCCGACATGCATGCCATGCTGCAGACCCGTCTGAAGCGCATCCGCTTCATCGGCCATGAGGGCCCGGAAAAATGGGCCGCGGCCGTCGCCGAGCACGAGGAGATGATCGCGGCACTCGAAGCGCGCGACAAGGAGAAGCTATCGGAAGTGCTGGGGCGGCATTTGATCAATGCCTGGGAACGGGTGCGCGACGCGGTGTAGGATCGGCAAGGCCGCCGAGGTCGCGCCCGCCACTTTCTTCACGAAAAATCGGTGACGGCCTCAGCCACGGCTCAGGGGATCGCCAGCAGACAAACGTAGGCAAGGACCGTGACCAGAAGGCCACGAAATGCGGCGATGACGAAGCGGTACTTGCTGCAGGCGATCGCCGAGAGCACGTCTGCATTGTCCACGTACTGGCGAAACAGATAGGCCGAATCGCCACGACTTGCCGCCTCTAGGAACTCGCCACGATGGCGACGCCACGCACCCCAGAACAGCGTCGTGGACGTGACGCCTTTCCTCGGCAGCACGACGAGGATGGCGGCGAGGAGGGAAAAGATCGAGGCGAGCGCCATTATAACCGAGAATATCGCCGGCAGCATTTCCCCCTCCATGTAGCGCTGCCAAGTAAATACGCTCCGCCCCTCTTCAGATGAGACCAGCAAGGCAAACATGAAGGTGAAAATATAGGCGGCCTTCTGATCGGACATCTTAATCTGATCAGAGAACACATCATTGATCTTCTGGATATGCTCGTAATAGGCGACCGGAGCGACCTCCCGCGCCTCTCCTTGACTTGAAGTTTCGAGCTTGTACAGGTTTCCCCCTAAATCCATGCGCGCCCCCTTGGTTCTTGACTCCTCTTTATTACACCGGAGCGACAACAATATATGCCCAAAACTGGGCGCTTGACTTTTCCTCCCCAAAAATCCACTGGATTCCGTGTAACGAGGGGCAGTTGCACAGATGCGGCAAAGAAAAGCGGGGGCATTGCTGATCGCAATGGCGCTCTCTGCGCCATGGCCGGCGCTTGCGGAGCCGGTGCCGCGGCATCAGCCCGCAGCCGGCTCCGTCATTGCTCGCAAGTCCGGCGAGGAGGTGCGCTTCGTCGACGTCTCCAACTGGCGGTTCGTCGATCTTGCCCAGGATCTCATTCCGGGCGACGTGCTGCGCACCAACGCCACCGGCTCACTTGCCGTGCTCTTCCGGGACCACACGCAGATAAGGCTCGGGCGCAACACGGCGCTGCGCGTCAAGCGGATCGGCGGAGGCGACACGAATCTCGAACTCCAATCGGGCTCCATCTGGGCCCGGGCCGAACGTGGCGGGGAGGGTCTGGTGATCGACACGCCAGCCGCTGCCGCCGCCATCCGCGGCACCGACTGGACGATGACTGTCGGTGACAACGGCAGGACCTCGCTGGTCGTTCTGGAAGGTGTGGTCGAACTCAAGAATGCCTACGGCAGCGTCACGGTAAAACAGGGCGAAGGCGCGGTGGCGTCGATCGGCAGCGCGCCGACGAAGATCGTGATCATCACGCCCAAGGACCGCGAACAGATGCTCTTCCATCTGTCGCTCCGCAACGCCTTCGTGTGGATGCCGGCCACGCCACTCAGCGTTCCAGACATGCGCCGTGGGCGCGCGCGAATCGAAGCTCAGCCGGAAGCCTCCCGATCTGCCGAAGACTGGCTGACTCTTGCCGAAATCTATCTTTCCCTCAACGGTCGCCATAAGGCGCAAGCCGCGCTTGCGCAGGCGACCGGGCGCCGCCTTACCGGGCCACAGCAAGCACGCGCCGACCTCATCAGGGCCCTGATCGCCGGGTCCTCGAACCAGTATCAGGATGCCGCGCGGCTGTTCGAGAAAGCCGAACGCGGTCTCGACCCAAGCCGCCGGACGATTGCCGCCTATGGCGGCTATTTTGCGCGCGGACTCGCCAGCCCCGAGCGCGTGGAGGAGCCTCCGCGCAACGCCAGCGGCCGCTACGCGGGCATGGCACAGGCCTGGACCGCGGGTTTCCGGGAAGACATCCCCGCCGCGATCGAAGTGATCAAAAAGGCGGAACGCCGCTATCCCGACGATCCGACGCTGCCGGCGGCGCGGGCGCAGCTTGCCATGTTGCTCGACGACCGCGACGAACTGCGCGACGGCGTCGAGCGGGCGCTTTCGATCGATCCGGAAGATCCGACGGCGCTCGAAGCCCTGGCGCACTATCGCTATCACATCGAGAATGACCTCGAGGGCGCCCTTGCCGATCTCAACAAGGCGCTGGAGACGGCCCCCGGATCTTCGTCGATCTGGAATTCGATTGGGCTCGTCCAAGGCGTACGCGGTGACAATCGGGCTGCCGAGGCTGCATTCAAGCAGGCGATCGCCCTCGATCCTCTGGACCCGGTCGCCCATGCGAACCTTGCGGTCCAGTACCTCGACGAAATGCGGATGGCCGAGGCAAAGCGAGAGATCGACACGGCCCTTTCCGTCGATCCCTCATTCGACGTGGCTCTGGTGGCACGCGGCCGTTATCACCTGCAGAACGGCGAAGTAAACAAAGCGGTGGAAGACCTGCTCGCCGGCTCGACGGCCAATCCGGCCTATTCCAATGCGCAACTTCTGCTCGCTGCCGCGCATTACGAGAGAGGGGATCGCATCCCGGCAGCCCAGGCGCTCGACAATGCCGACAGGCTCGATCCCAACGATCCCGTCGTGGCAACGGTTAGGACCGCCATTGCGATCGACGCCTATGACGCCGACGCGGCCATTCGCAACGCTCAGGAAGCCCTGCGCCGCACCCGCGCCAAGGGCGGAGACACGGCAGCTCTCGGCGCCAACCAGGAGCAGGGCTCAACACTCAACGACGCCTTCCGCCTGCAGGGCCTCGACGCCTGGGGCCAATACTACGGCGACGCCGTTTTCGATCCATTTACCGGCGCAAGCTATGTCGACCAGGCCGTGCGCGGCAGCGTTAATCCCTTCTTCAATTATTACGATTTTGCCGCGAACGCGATCACGAACACGATCAATACCACCAGTTTCTCCGCCCTCATCCAGGGGCTCCTGATCGAGCCGCACATGCTCGCCAGCCGCGAGCGAACCGTCAATCTATTGCGCTCGCCTTTCTTCGAGACGGAGCTTGGCGGCGGATTCATCGCCAATGAAGATCATACCGGATGGGTGGGAGAAGCTGCCGTCCGCGGCTTTACGATGTCGCCGTTCCCGATCAGCGTCTACGGAACGTTCCAGTGGGAAGAGCCGGCGGACACGATCGATCTCGGAGGCGCGCGTGTCGAACGCGAGCTGCGGATTGTGGGAGGCAACGGCTATCTCACGGCCAGCCCGACGCCTGACGACCGCGTTGTGGTCTTCGCGAACTATGCGGACGCCGACGAGTTTCAGCAACTTCTGCCTGTTCCCGGGGACTTCGACATCGGGGACGAGTCTTCCGCAATATTCTCCGGCCTCGCCTGGAGCCATACATTTGGCTACCGGAATGTCGGTAACGCCGCGCTTTTCTTCAAAGAACGCCGCACCGGTGATAGCCTGACTGCGCTGGATGCCTCCGGCGCCGGAGGTAGCGCGGATCGGGAGACCAAGGAGCGAACTTACATTGCCGCCTTGAGCCACATGTATGGAGATGGGGACGTGACGTGGCGTTATGGCCTAGAAGGGGGGAAGGTCCGGTCAGATAGCAGGACGGCGGCCGCCCCCGTCCCTCCGCCGCCTGTGCCACTGCCGCCTGAGTTCGACTCGTCAACGCAGGCTGTGGCAAAGGCCTATGTCGACGCCCTCTACGAGATTACCCCTGACCTGAAGATCGAAGGCGCGCTGTTCGCCCGCTATATCGAGAACGTCAACGACAACGATATCCGGCTCGAACCGAAGCTCGGTGTCGCCTGGGCGCCGGTCGAGGATCATTGGCTCCGTGCCGCCGTCCAGCGCGAAGGCTATAACTTCGGTGCGGCGACGCTCGCCCCAATCGGCATCGTTGGGCTGCAGCCAAACCAATTCCTCATCGGCACCGATGGCTATGCCGACACGCTGGCGCTCCGCTGGGACGCCGAATGGAACGACTGGCTCTTTACTGCGGTTGACTATCAGCATCAGGAAATCCGCAACGGATCAATTGCAGTTCCGCTCGCGAGCCCGTTCCTGATACAGGACGTTAATTTTGATAAGGGCAGAGTCGACCGCTTGGCATTGACTGGCAATATGGCACTGGGCCGCGGGTTTGGCCTGTCGGCGACCATGGCCCACACCGAAAGCGAGAACCTCTCGACAGGCACCGGAGGCGACCTCCCGTTCTTGCCAGAATATTCCGGTCAAGTGGCGTTGACGTGGGTCAGCACGGCAAATGTCAAAACAACGGTGGCTGCAAACTACGTGGGCGAGCGATCGGAAGGCTCGATAACCCACGACGACTTCTGGACGCTCGACGCCGCGCTGCAATGGGAGCCATTCGACAAGCGGATTGAAGTCGAACTCGCTGGCTTCAACCTGCTTGACGAGGAGTTCGAGGTCCGAAGCGGCCTTCCCGGCTGGGGGCCCACCGTCAAGGGCACGGTCAAAGTGCGGTTCTGATGAACGGCCCGCATCCGCCGCTCTCCCGTCAGAGCCTTGCCGCGGTAGTCCGTCGAATCCGCTCTTTTCCGCGGCGAGTGAAGCTTGCGGCCCTGACGGCCGTCGTCGCCGTTTTCGTTTCGCTTGTATCGCTGACCGGCTCCTGGTCGCTCGCCGACCTGCGCGCCTATGACTATCTCTCGATCGTGGGCCGCCCGGAGCTCCCGGAGGACGGCCCCATCATCGTCGCCATCGACGAACCGTCGATGGCCGAAATCGGCAACCAGTGGCCATGGCCGCGCGCGCTCCACGCACGCCTCATTGAAGCGCTCAGAACGGCTGGTGCGCGGGCGATCGGCTTCGACGTCATCTTCGCCGAGCCGGCGGGCGACCCGATGAACGACGCGGCACTCGCCGCAGCAAGCGGGCCGGATATCGTCTTGGCTGGCGACCAGACGGTGATCGAGACGCCGCAGGCGCAACAATTCGTCCGCACGGAGCCGTTGCCCGCCTTCACCGCCAAGGGCGCGGCGGTCGGCATCGCGTCTGTCGATCTAAGCGAAGACGGCACCTTGCGGCAGGTCCCCTCCCTTGCCGACGGTTTTGCCGTGACGCTCGCGAGAATCGCCGGTGCGAACCCTGCCACACCGCCGCGCAATTCCTTGCTGCAGACCTTCGGCCCGGCGCGCACCTATCCGACGGTCTCCTACTACCAGGCGCTCGATCCCGAGAACTTCCTGCCGGACGGCACCTTCCGCGACCGTGTCGTGATCGTGGGCTTGAGCCTGCAGAACGCTCCCTCGATCGACGCAGGCGGAGTGGATGCGTTCGCTACCTCCGACACCGTCTATTCGCGCGGCCTCGTCGCCGGTGCCGAGATCCAAGCGACCATTTACGACAATGTCGTGCACGGGCTGTTCATCATGAGGGCAGGGCCCGCCGCCGTCATACCGGCTATAATCCTCGCTGCCTTCGCGGCGGCTTTTGCCGTTCTCAGATCCACGAGCTGGAGGACGCTCGGCTACGGCGCCCTCGCGCTCGCCCTCATCCTTCTTGCCAGCTATGGCCTGATGCGCCTCGGCCTTCTCTTCGTCTCGCCACTCGGCCCGGCGCTTGCTTTCTTGGGCGTCGCGGTCGCACAGGCGGGCCTCGACTATGCCGAGGAGCGACGGCAACGCCGCGAGATCACGCGTGCCTTCTCGCAATATCTCTCCCCGGCACTGGTCGAGCGGCTGGCGCAGGACCCCTCGCAGCTGAAGCTCGGCGGCGAGCGGCGAACGCTGACGATCCTCTTCTGCGATATTCGCGGCTTCACGACGATCGCGGAAGACATGAAGGACGACCCTGAGGGCCTGACGACGCTCGTCAACCGACTGCTGACGCCGCTGTCGGAGGCGGTTTTGAACGAGGGCGGCACGATCGACAAATATATTGGCGACTGCCTGATGGCCTTCTGGAACGCGCCCCTCGACGATCCCGACCATGCCATTCACGCCGTCCGGGCGGCACGCGCCATGCTGACGGAGCTCGTCCGCCTCAACAAGGAACTGGCAGCGGAAGCCAAGGCGGCAGGCCGCCCGCCGAAGTCGTTGCGTATCGGCATCGGCATCAACACCGGCGAATGCATTGTCGGCAACATGGGCTCGGCCCGCCGCTTCGACTATTCGGCGCTCGGCGATGCGGTCAACCTCGCCTCCCGGCTGGAGGGTGCATCGAAGGACTACGGCGTCCCGCTGCTTCTCGGCGAGCGGACGGCAGCGCTTGCCGCCGCAAAATTTCCGATCGCCGAGCTCGACCGGATCACCGTCAAGGGCCGGAGCACGGTCTCGCCCGTCTTCACCGTTGCCGAGGGGGCCCCGGAGGCCGCGCTCGCCCGGCACCGCGCCTATATCGAGGCGAAATATCATGGCGCCATCACCGTCGACGACGGCCTCTTCGATGAGCTTAAAAAGGAACTGCCAGCACTCGAACATTACTACGAACGCGACCGCGAGCGGCTGACGGCTGACTGAGGGATCGAGGCAAGAAGTGAGGCGTCTTTCATCTGGCCTGCATCGGGCGTCGGCGCGCCTCTATCGCGATCACTCGCGCGAGGCTTTCTTCTGCAGCAATCTCGCCTTGTGGTGCGGGCAGTATTTCCCATTTGTCTTGGCTGCGCAGAAAAGGTAAGGGCCGCCGCTGTTGATGGGCCAGATACACTCGCCCGGCAGGAGATCCTCCAAGCGCTTGGCGAACGGCAGCCGCTTGGCGTCGTACTGCGTTGCCGGGGTGAACTCTCTTTCCAACTCGTTCATGGGCGACGACTTACGCGCTGCCTCCTACTCAGTACCGTTCTGCCCGGTCTGCCATCGCGGTCTCAGCCGGGAAGCAGCGTCATGATCATTATTGCCGACACCACAGCGAGTGCCGCGATGAGGGCAATAAGTTCGATCATCAAATAGCGTTGCATATCGCGACGCACGGTGACGTCCTCCAAGTCATTGCGAGGATGAAAGAAAACGTTTCATCGCTGCAAATGTTCATCCCGGGCGGTCGCATTGCAAAGCGGGCCGAGCCAACAACCTCCATTCCGCACTGCGGGAGGCACCGTTTCGCCCTCGGCGCCGGCATGGACCGGCTCCTTACATGAGGGCAGATCGGCCGCTTCGTACGTGGAACAAAGCGCGGCCAGTGGTGTTGGGCCGGATCGAGAATGTCAAACCAAACCCGCCATGCACCTGCCCACCGCAACCTACCGGCTACAGTTCCGAAACGGGATGGACTTCGAAAGAGCGATCGAATTGATCCCGCATCTCATCGAGCTCGGCATATCCCATCTCTACGCCTCTCCCATCTTCACGGCGGTGCGTCGCTCGACGCATGGCTACGATGTCACCGACTGCAACGAAATCGACCCGGTCCTGGGGGGGCGGGAGGGCTACCAGAGTCTGGTGCGCGCGCTGAAGGCCCGGGGCCTCGGGATCATCCTCGACATCGTTCCGAACCATATGGCGGCCCACCTCGAGAACGACTGGTGGCACAGCGTCGTCGAGTGGGGCAGCTCAAGCGAATTCGCTCATCATTTCGACATCGAGTGGCGAGAACCCCTCACCCTCCCCTTCCTGGGCAGGCCTTTCGAGCAAGAGGTGGCTGCCGGCAGGGTGTTCCTCGCATTCGACCGCAACCGCAATTGCCTTGCGCTCAACTACTGCGGCGCCTTGTATCCGCTCGCTCCGGCTTCCTACTCGGCGATTCTCCAGGAGCCCCACCCCGCCCTCGAGCGGATTGCCGCCATTGCCGGCGCAGTCGACGCCGAACGTCTCCACTCCGAGATCGCCGCGGCCATCGATACGCCCTCGGTCGCCTCCGAGCTCGACGACCATCTGCGGCGGCTCTCCGCCGACAGTCAGCACCTCTGCAGGCTGCACGAGATGCAGCCCTGGCGTCTCAAGGACTGGAGGACCGCGCGGGACTATCTCAGCTACCGGCGGTTCTTCGAGATCACCGGCCTCGTCGGTATGCGCGTCGAAGACCCCGCCGTGTTCGCCGACACCCACCGGCTTCTGCTCGACCTCGTCAAGGAGGGCCTGGTCGACGGATTGCGGATCGACCACATTGATGGTCTTGCAGATCCTGAAGCCTATCTCCGCCGTCTGCGGCACGAGACCGGCAACCGGACCTATATCGTCGCCGAGAAGATAATGCAGCCGAATGAAGCGCTGCCGGATTGGCCTGTCGACGGAACCACAGGCTACGAGTTCATTTCGGCACTGGCGGAGCTGCTGACCGAGGAGGCACCCTCGTCCGGGCTTTGGAACGAGGCGCAGCGATGCGCCGCGGAAAAAGCGGTCGCCGAATGCAAATTGCTGGTGCTCGGCCATAACCTCAACGCGGAAGTGGGGCGGCTCGCCGAACTTGCCGCTCGCGTCGGGAGGAAAGAGGATCGCCACCGCATGGCCGAGGCCATTCGCCATCTGATCGCGGCGCTGCCTGTCTATCGAACCTATGTGAGCGACCGTGGTGCAGGCCCGCACGATAGTCGTATCCTCGAAGAGATCGCAGCGAAAGCATCGGCTGCCGCGCCTGCTGTCAGCACCGAGATAGCGCTTGTGACCGCCGCGCTGAATTCGAAGCCCGGCTTGGCGGACCGGCAACTGCAGTCCGAGTTCCGCACACGTTTTCAGCAATTGAGCGGCGTCGCCATGGCCAAAGGGGTCGAGGATACGTTCTTCTATCGAAGAGGCGACTATCTCGCGGCAAACGAAGTCGGTGCAGATCCGTGCTGGCGACCGGGCGGCATCGACCGCTTCCATGAGATGATGTGGCATCGTGCGGAAGAAATGCCGAACGGCCTGTCAGCGACGGCTACGCATGATACCAAGCGCGGCGAGGATGCTCGCGCCCGGCTCTACGTCATCAGCGAGGCACCGGACATCTGGGCGGCCGCGGTCGCACGCTGGCACGAGATGAACGCGCAGCGAATCCGCCGGCTCCCGGGCGGCGATGCGCCGGAGACGTCCGTCGAACAATTCCTCTATCAGAGCCTCCTCGGCACCTGGCCCGTCGAGCCGCTTCGTAGCGAGGAGGAACTCTCCTCCCTGCGCTCGCGCATGGTGGCTTTTGCCGTGAAGGCGCTCCGAGAAGCAAAACTGAGAACGAGCTGGAATGATCCGGACGAGCGATATGAAGCGGCGGTCACGGCGTTTCTCGGCGATCTCCTCGATGGGCGGAACGACGTATTTCTCGACGACTTCGAGCGGGCGGTCCGTCCCTTCGTCCGGGCGGGCCTCGTCAACAGTCTGTCGCAAACGCTGGTGAAGCTGACCGCGCCCGGCATTCCGGACATCTATCAGGGCAGGGAGCGTCTCGATCTTTCCTTGGTCGACCCCGACAACCGGCGCGGAATTTCCCCACGCTCCGCGCCTCCGAAGCTGCCGAAAGCGCCGTTGACCGGCCATTTCGAGGTCTGTAAGCAGGCGCTGATCGGGACATGCCTGACCTATCGAAGGGAAGGTGGCGCGGACCTGTTTGCGAGAGGTGCGTATCGGCCCCTACACGTGGAAGGGCCCGGCTCCCGCCACGCGGTCGCTTTCATGCGCCGCAGCGAGGACGCGTTTTCGGTAACGGTGGTTCCGCGGCTCGTGTTTGGGCAGACGAATGGCGACAGACTCTCCGTCCGACCCGAACTTTGGCGGAATACATTTCTGGTGTGGCCCGGGGACTGCGATCTCAAGCCGTTGCGAAATCTCGTGACGGACGACATTATCGAGTCCCGCCCCCTCGTCGCCGTTGCGGACATCCTTCGCGACTTCCCCGTCGCCTTTCTCGTCGAGGCGTGACCTCGGGTCCTCCGCAGACGTCAAACCCGCCCGAGCCGCCGGACGTTGCCGGCAAGCTCGCCCGCAAGCCTCAATGCCGCTGCCGTCGCGCCGACCATCTGCGGCAGGATCAGCCATTCCAGCGTCCAGGCGGAGCCCGAGCGTTCCTGCTCATGAACGAGCGCCTGGTGGATTGCGGAAATCTGCGTGGCGTTGAACCGAGCGAGCGTGACGAGCACCTCCGCCGCCACGGGATTTTGCTTGTGCGGCATGGCCGAGGAGGAGCCGCCGCCGGCAAGAACGATCTCCTCGCCCGCCTGCGCCATCAAGGCCACGTCTTGGCCGAATTTGCCGAGACTCCCGGTGATCAATGACAGCAGATGGGCGAAATCGGCTATGGCGGAGCGTTGGCTATGCCATTGCGGCCAGTCGACAAGGGCCAGTTCCTCCGCCAGCGTTTCGCGCACGGCGTCCGCCTTGTCGCCGAGCTTGTCCAGCGTGCCGGCCACCCCACCGAACTGCACCGCGAAAAGATCGCCTTCCAGTGTATCGAGCCGGTCCTGGTGGTCGAGCAGCGGTTCGATCCAGCTACGCAGACGATCGCCAACGGTGATCGGGATTGCCGCCTGCATGCGCGTATGTCCGGTAAGCGGCCGCTCGCCCCATTGCCGGTCGCAGTCCTCGAGCGCCGCGACCAGCGCCCCCAGGCGGCCGGAGAACAGCTCGGCGATCGCCTTCAGCCGCAGCATGAGGCTGGTGTCAACGACATCCTGGCTGGTAGCACCGAAATGCACATGCTCCGCCGCTTCCTCGCCGGCGGCGGCGCGCAATTGCCGGACGAGCTCCGGCACGACCACACCGTCGGCCGCAGTGGCGCGGCGCAAGGCCGCGACATCAGGGGAAAAGGCACGGCAAGCCGCAGTGATACGGTCGGCCGCCGCGTCCGGAATGACGCCATGACGCGCTTCGGCGCGCGCAAGCGCGGCTTCGAAAGCGAGCATGGTGCGGATATCGGCGGCGACGGAGAACTCCGCCGCCACCGCCTCGTCGCCGAGAAGGCCGGAAAGATAGGGGTGATCAAAGGCCGAATAGGTCATGCCGCATCTCCAGCGTCTCGTTTCCCTAGGATCGGGAAACTCTCACAAGCACGCGGCAACGCGGGGATCGGCTGCCGAACGAACAGATGTCCAGGAAGACCGTTTTCTTCTCACCCTGGAGATGAATGTCGAAAACATAATTAGGCGGCTCGCCGCCCGGGACAAGCACCTCGACGCGGTGACATGCGCGCGGTCGACGTGATTGTCGCCGAGGACGGCACGCCGCGTCGCCATGCCCTGGCGGTAGCGGTCGGAGGACGGTAAGGCATCACTCATGGCTTGTCTCCAGGCGATAGGGACTTGAAAAAGCTGCTGAGCGTCCGGGTCAGGGCCTCCGGCTGCTCGACACAGGGAATATGGCCGGCATCGCGGATCACTTCGAAGCGCGCGCCGGCAATGAGGGCGGCCGTCTCACGCACCAGGTCCGGCGGCGTCGAGCCGTCCTGGTCGCCGACGACGCAGAGCACCGGTACGGCGATCTTGCCGGCAGCGTCGGTGTAATCGGCGTCCCGGATGGCGGCGCAGGTGCCGAGATAACCGGCAACCGGCTGGCGGATCAGCATGTTGCGATAGCCGGCGAAGGCGACGTTCTCGGGCCGGCGGAAAGCCGGCGTGAACCAGCGCTCGAGCACCCCGTCGGCGATCGCCTCGATGCCGTGCGCCTCGATCGCGGCGATGCGTTGATCCCACATCTCCGCCGTGCCGATCTTGTGCGCGCTATCGCAAAGCACGAGCGCGCGCACCAGATCGGGTCGGCGCTGGTAGAGCGACTGGGCAATGAGGCCGCCGACGGAGAGGCCGCAGACGATCGCCCGCTTCACCGCGAGCCGGTCGAGCAGGCCGGCGAGATCGGTCGCATGATCCTCGATCGAATAGGGAACCTGGCCGATCTCCGAAAGGCCGTGGCCGCGTTTGTCGTAAAGGACGATCGCAAAATCGGCGGCCAGCCGCACGACGACGTCGCGCCAGATGCGAAAGTCCGTGCCGAGCGAATTGATGAGGACGAGCACCGGCTTTGCCGCGGCGGCGCCGACCAGCCGATAGTGGATCGTGATGTCGTTGATACGGGCGAACTGCACGGCTCTCCTCCTCCTCACCAAATTGGCTGTTTCATCTGGTTAGGTAAAATGATATTTCATCGCCTTCAATTAACTCTGCGGTTATGAATTCATGATTGACGCTCGCGTGAAGTTTCGCCATCTGCAGACATTTGTCGAGGTCGCGCGCCAGAAGAGCGTGGTAAAGGCGGCCGAACTCCTCGCGGTGAGCCAACCGGCCGTCACCAAGACGATCCGCGAGCTCGAGGAGGTGCTCGGCGTTGCCGTCTTCGAGCGCGACGGGCGCGGCATCAGGATCACGCGTTACGGCGAGGTCTTCCTGCGCCACGCCGGCGCTGCCCTGACCGCGCTGAGGCAGGGTCTCGATTCCGTCTCGCAGGAGCGTTCTGGCGACGGCCCGCCGGTCCGCATCGGCGCGCTACCGACGGTCTCGACGCGCATCATGCCGGGCGCGATGACGCTCTTCCTCAAGGAGAAGACCGGCGCCCGCATCAAGATCGTCACCGGCGAAAATGCGGTGCTGCTCGAACAATTGCGCCTCGGCGATCTCGATCTCGTCGTCGGCAGGCTCGCCGCCCCCGACAGGATGACCGGCTTCTCCTTCGAGCATCTCTATTCCGAGCAGGTCGTCTTTGCCGTTCGCGCCGGTCATCCGCTGCTTTCCGGCAAGCAATCGGTGTTTGCGCATCTCGGCGACTATCCGGTGCTGATGCCGACGCGCGCTTCGATCATCCGCCCCTTCGTCGAGCGCTTGCTGATCACCAACGGCATTGCCGGCCTGCCGAACCAGATCGAAACCGTCTCCGACTCCTTCGGCCGGGCTTTCGTCCGCTCGAGCGATGCCATCTGGATCATCTCGAACGGCGTCGTCGCCACCGACATCGAGGACGGGCTACTGGCGACGCTGCCGATCGACACCAGCGAAACCAAGGGGCCGGTCGGCCT